>Ga0114958_10001554_pt1 | contig 17912 bp, 14 predicted proteins | sample C_130208_EF_Meta_FD_89577 | JGI IMG/M metagenome (GOLD analysis project Ga0114958, IMG submission 89577) | Freshwater microbial communities from Lake Croche, Canada to study carbon cycling - C_130208_EF_MetaG | ecosystem: Environmental > Aquatic > Freshwater > Lake | place: Lake Croche, Canada...
AAGTCCAACACCAAGCGATCTGGGTCTTTAAGCATCATCATTTTCTGGCTTATTTCGCTAGATGCTTCAATGGTGATACGCGTGTAATCAGCCGCTGGCCAAACACGGGTAGCGGTTACATTAACTGCGGGGCTTGCCAATGCTGGTGTAAGGATTAAAAAACCTAGCGTTAAAATTCTTGGTAGCGTTCTAAACATGCTTTTCCTGCCGTTGTGTTGCCAATTAAGCGAGCAATTCTGCATTCGCCATCTAATTCCAAATAAACATCAATATCAGCCTGCGGAATTAAACTTCCCGCTTTGTCTGGCCACTCAATTAAACAAACCGAGTGCGGATTGAAGTAATCTCTAAAGCCTGCCGCATCCCATTCGTCCTCATCCATAAAACGATACAAATCGAAATGGTAAACATTGGTGTTAGTTTGATTCATCATGACTTGATATGGCTCAACCAAGGTATAGGTCGGGCTTTTCACCTTACCAACAAAGCCCAATCCATGAAGCGCTCCTCTTACCAAGGTGGTTTTGCCAGCGCCTAAATTGCCATGCAAATAAATATTGACCCCCGCACAAAGAGCGCGGGCAAAATCAGCGCCTAGTTTTAGGGTTGCCTGTTCATCGGCTAGCTTAAGTGTAATATCATGTGCCATATGTTTGATGAAACCAATCATCTAGAAACCAACAATCTTAAAGCCCTTGCCATCGCCATTAAGGACTGGGGGAAAGCATTGGGATTTAGCCATGTAGGTATTACCGATACCGATTTGGCGAGCGCTGAACCGCATTATCAAGCGTGGATTGAAAAAGGCTTTCATGGTGCTATGGATTATATGGCAAAACACGGCAATAAGCGCACCCAACCTGCCGAATTAGTCGCTGGCACCATGCGGGTAATTTCTGTGCGTATGGATTACCAACCGCCACAGGCAAAGGATGCAGAAGCGGTTTTGCAAGAGAATGACCAAGCTTTTATCTCACGGTACGCACTAGGTCGCGATTATCACAAAGTCCTTCGGGGGCGCCTACAAAAGCTTTGTGACAAGATTCAAAGTGAATTACCTCAACACCAATTAAAAGACTTTCAATATCGCGTGTTTACCGATAGCGCACCAGTATTAGAAGTCGCTTTAGCAGAAAAAGCTGGCTTGGGTTGGCGCGGCAAGCACACCCTATTACTCTCACGCGAAGCTGGCTCTTGGTTCTTTTTAGGCGAGATTTACACTGACTTACCTTTACCCATCGACGCACCGATAGGTAACCACTGCGGCACATGCACTGCCTGTATTGATATTTGCCCCACACAAGCCATTGTGGCGCCTTATGAAGTAGATGCGCGACGCTGTATTTCTTACCTCACTATCGAGCTAAAAACCAGCATTCCTGAAGCGTTTAGACCGCTTATCGGCAATCGTATTTACGGTTGCGATGATTGCCAACTCACCTGCCCTTGGAATCGTTTTGGGCAAATCACCGAGCAGGATGATTTTCATGTCAGACATGGTTTGGACGCTATTTCACTTGTTGAGTTATTCGCGTGGGATGAAGCCACCTTTAATGAAAAAATGGCTGGCAGCGCCATTTATCGTATCGGTCATGAGCAATGGCTGAGAAACCTCGCGATTGGCTTAGGTAATGCAACAAGCACAGATGAGATTATTAATGCGCTTCAATCACGCGTTAAGGACCCTTCAGCTTTGGTACGAGAGCATGTGGCATGGGCATTACAACAGCACCACATCGCTGTATAATCGGGCGACTTATTATGAGAATACGTCATCTAATGACTTCAAGCATATACAAAAAGCTTTCTTACGCGCTATTTAGCGCACTTGCCATTTTTATCCTGCTAACCTTTAAGCAATATGGCGTGAGCAATGATGAGGAAGTTCAGCATGTATATGGTCGATTACTGCTTAAGTTTTATAGCTCAGGTTTTGCAGATCAATCAGCGTTTACCTACAAAAATCTTTATTTATATGGCGGCTTTTTTGACTTAGTCGCCGCATCATTAGAAAAAATCCTACCGATTTGGGTGTGGGATATTCGCCATTTGCTTTCAGCCATTTTTGGTTTAGCCGGCATTATTGCGGTTTATAAAATTACCGAAAAATTAGCAGGTGAGCGTGCCGCAATACTGGCCGCGCTGCTTCTCACAATGACAGGTGCTTGGTCTGGCGCTATGTTCACACACACCAAAGATATTTCATTTGGCGCTTGCATGGCCTGGGCGCTTTATTACACAACTTTGATCTCAGACAAGCTAGACCGCATTCCACGCAACCTCAGCATTAAGCTAGGTATTGCTGTGGGCTTTGCGCTTGGTTTGCGAATTGGCGGTGCGTTTGCGGTGATTTACTTACTGATTTTAGTGTTGATTGCTAGCCTGCTTCAAGCATCAAGCGTCAAAGAAAAACTAAACTTTTACACTCAAGCTATTATCGGTTTATTGCCGGCCGGCATTGTCGCTTTTGCGATTATGGCTTTGTTTTGGCCTTGGGCAATGATGGGCGCAGACCACATTTTGATTGCTGCAAAATCGTTTTCGCACTTTGAATTTGATATGAGCACTATTGCAAATGGACAATGGTTTAGCATCGGGGATATTTCACGCTTTTATCTACTTCAATATTTGGCCATTCGCTTACCTGAACTCTTTTTACTAGGATTGCTTGCAGGACTTATCATGTGTGGCGCTAGACTTTTGCGCATCAATAATCACTTTAGGGTTTATTTTTCAGAGAAATTACCTGAAATCACCCTTGCAATCACCCTGCTATTCCCTCTTTTATTTGTACTTTATGACAGGCCTGCGCTATACAATGGGGTAAGGCACTTTACGTTCATTATTCCACCACTGGCTATTTTTGCTGGCATTGGCCTATCAAACGCCTACCAGGCATTCAAAATCTATCCGCGCTGGAAAATGATCTTGACTAGCGCTTGCCTATTATTGGCATTTAATACCTGTTACCTATTATTTAAACTGCACCCATATCAATACCTTTACTACAACCACTTTGCCGCTAAAAGCATGCAGCAAGCTGAACATGATTGGGAAAGTGATTACTGGTCTAGCAACATTATCGAGTCAAGCAAAATACTTACTGACTATATTAATAATGAGGAAGCACGTTTGGCAAAGAAACCTGACGAACCATACTACGTAGCGGTTTGTGCGGAATCATTTCAAGGGCAGGTGTATTTAGACAAGCGATTTGTGGTCACAAGAGACTGGGTACGTGCAGATTTTTACATTTCTGCAACCACCATGAACAATGATGCCATGCTGAACGGAAAAACGATTGGTACGATTGAGCGCCTAGGCGCCAAAATTGCTGTGGTGAAAGATAGACGTGATTTAATAGGTGAAGAACGTCGCCCACACCAAGCAAAGCCTGATTAAGGAAAAAAATGACTGCTCGCTATACACAAAACCCACATATTACCGTCATCGTCCCAGCTTTTAATGAGGCCGCCGCTATCTCTAATACGGTTGTGAACATCGCCCATCACCTAGAGCAACTCTCCCCAAATTGGAATGTAGTTGTCATTGATGATGGCAGTCGCGACCAAACAGCCAACGTGGTGCGAGCATTAGCTAAAGAGCTCAATACGACGCTAGTGAGGTTCTCACGCAACTTCGGTAAAGAATATGCCATCACAGCTGGCTTAGAGAATGCATCTGGCGACATCGTGATTTGTATGGATGCTGACGGCCAACACTCATCAGAATTGTTGGCTCAAATGCTAGAAAAATGGCGCGAAGGCTACGACATGGTTTACGCCGTTCGCCAAGACAGAGAAGTTGAATCAAAATTCAAACGCTGGGGCTCGAAGGTTTTTTACCGAGCGATGAGCTTGAGTGGGCAAATTAACATTCCGCCTGACGCTGGTGACTTCCGCCTCATGGATAGACAGGTTGTGAACGCTTTACTATCTTTACCTGAGCGCAATCGCTTTATGAAAGGGATTTACGCTTGGGTAGGTTACAAGTCGATTGGCATCCCCTACTTCCCTTTAGAACGCACCCACGGCGAGAGCACCTTCTCAAAACTTAAGCTCATCCAACTCGCTTGGACAGGCATTACCAGCTTCTCCGTCATGCCACTTCGCCTAGCAAGCGCGTTGGGGGCATCTTTAGCATTGATAGCCTTCATCTACGGCATTTACGTTGTTGTAGACAGACTCTTCTTTGCTGAGTCCGTGCCTGGCTGGCCAACGGTGGTTGCTAGCATGATGTTTTTTGCAGGCGTGCAGCTATTATTTATCGGTATCTTAGGAGAGTACTTGGCGCGCGTATACGACGAAGTCAAAGGACGCCCTTCTTACATCGTGGCTGAGATAGCAAAACCTCATGGCGCAAAAACAGCTTCAAAACCGCGCGCCTCAAAAGCAAAAACATCAGTACCTCAAGAGCAAGATTTGTTAATTTAATGTCTAGCAATCCAATGTCTGAAAGCCATACGCAGTCAGTTTCTTGGTTCACAATTATTGGCGCACTTGCTGCGCTAACACATTACATAATTGCAGTCAGCTTTGAGCATAATGCATTTCTAACAGCCTCTCATGCCAACATTGCGGGCTTTATCGCTGCGTTTCCTGTGAGTTATTTTGGGCATCGTAAATTCAGTTTTGGGGACCAAGATGCTAGCCACACCCAAGCGTTTCCCCGCTTTCTATCTGTTGCAGTGCTTGGCTTTTTAGCCAACCAAACCTTGGTGTTAAATGGCATTGAATACACCAAATTGCCATTTTGGCTTGTGCTAGGCGTAGTGATGGTGTTGGTTGCTGCTAGCACGTATCTTTTAAGTAAGTTTTGGGCATTTAAAGGCACAAAATGAAGCTAATTTTATGTGCCGATGACTTTGGGCAAAGCGAAGCGATAGATCAAGCGATTATCGCGCTGATTGAGATGGATAGACTCAGTGCAACTTCCTGCATGACACTCAGCCCTCGATGGACTTTAGCTGCAAAAAAACTAACGCCAAGCATTAGAAAAAAAGCCGCCATTGGATTGCATTTGGACTTTACCCATTTTGGTGACGCAATTTCACATCCAAAATTAGTATATTTCAGCTTGACCCGTCAGCTTTCAAAAGAAAAACTTCAATCAAGCATCCATCAACAACTTGATGCCTTTGAGGCTGGCATTGGCACTGCGCCTGATTATGTTGATGGCCATCAGCATGTGCATCAACTGCCAGTCATTCGCGAGGCTTTACTCGAGGTACTATCAGCACGCTACCAAAGAAAACTCCCTTGGTTGCGCATTGCAAAGCCGCCTTTAAGCGATGGCTTTAAAGGCATAGTCATTGGCTTATTAGGGGCGAGGGCATTGAAGAGGAAAGCAAAAAAACTCGGATTTTTTTGTTCGGGAAGCTTACTTGGCGCCTACGGTTTCAATGGCTCAAATGAAGCATATTTGGCGCGTTTCAGAGGATGGCTTAAAGAGGTAAAAACCGATGAAGCTACTCCAGTATTAATGTGCCATCCGGCAATAGATCAAACGCCAGTCAATAATGACCTCATCTATCCAGCGAGAGTTAGAGAGTTTGCTGTACTAAGCAGCGAAGATCTTAGCAAAGACCTCGCGAGCATAAGCCTAGTGAAGATGCCTTAAAACTAGCCTTGAGCAGGCACGAGAGCAGGTAATTTTTTAATTTTCTTGGTATTTTTTATCTTTTTAACTGGCTTTTGCATCACGCAATGCTCAGAGCCATAGTCACCACCATTATCATCCGGCTCATAATAATGATTGGTATAAGCCCATCGCGTACTTGAGATTTTTTGGATTTCAGCAATACCCGTGCTGTAGTCAGCATTCCGACCATCGGTGAGATTAAACGTCAAAGCCAAGGTGTTACCATTTGCAATTGCTTGACCTCTGTAAACCAGAGAATTTTCCGTTTCGGTATTAAAGTCATACATGCCGAATTCGCCATGGCTGCTGATGCGATTTAGCTTTAAAGTGGCTACAACCTCGTACTCACCCACCTTATTATTTGTTCCTTTGCATGAGTAAACGCCACTAAAGTTTGGCCCAATAAACTGATCTTTAGCTTGAACACTGTTTAAATGAAGGCTGAATAATACCAAAGTAACCAAAAACAGTTTTTTCATGCGAATTTTCTTAAGTAGATTTAACAAAGCGGTTATTGTAGCTTGATGCAGCCTTGCTTAGTAGAGGCGATTAGCTATCTTTTTAAAAATTATGTTTTTACTTTGTTTTTGATGGTGGCCTAGATTATCATAGCCGCTTCGCCGTTTAGCATAATGGTGGCTCGCTGAAAGGTGACTTTAGTAGTTTCAGTGAAGCTTCATTCTCAGGAAGTTATGTCGAATTCAATACATACACCAACACATCATTCCATTTGGCGCTTTAGCGTATTTAATTTTATTTTATTTCTCGCTCTAGCACTATGGCTTTGGCAACAAAATCAGCCACAAGCACTCCCTGAGCCAAAGTTAGCCGCCGATAGCAAACTTCAATGCGTCTCTTACTCACCTTATTACAAAAATGGCCAAACGCCGCTCAATATTAACACCCGCATTACCCACGAACAAATTGACCAAGACCTAGCTAATTTATCCAAAAAGTTCGCGTGCGTTCGAATCTACTCTGTGAGCCAAGGCCTGGATTATGTGCCTGAAGCTGCTTCCAAACTGGGCATGAAAGTTTATGTTGGCGCTTGGATAGGCTGGGTCAAAAAGCTTAATGAGAAAGAATTAAAGCTCGCCATCGAAGTAACCAACAAACATCCAGAAACGGTCAAAGCACTGATTATTGGTAATGAGGTTTTATTACGTGGTGAACAAACCGAATCGGCCCTGAAGTCATACATCCTAAGAGCAAAAGCTGCAACAAATGTTCCGGTTACTTATGCAGACGTTTGGGAGTTTTGGCGCAAACACCCCAAACTTGAAGATTCCGTTGATTTCGTTACCGTTCATATACTTCCTTATTGGGAAGACAAACCTCAATCAATAGAACACTCGGTTGATCACACAAACAACGTAATGAATTTATTGGGGCGAACGTTCAAAAAACCTATTCTCATTGGAGAAACGGGCTGGCCATCGCTTGGCCGCCAACGTGAAAGCGCTAAACCAAGTCTCATCAATCAAGCCCAATACATTAGAGGCTTTTTAATCATGGCCGATGCAAAGCATTGGAATTACAACCTCATTGAAGCCTTTGATCAGCCTTGGAAACGTTCCTTAGAAGGAACCGCAGGGGGATATTGGGGAATATTCAATGTTGACATGGTACCAAAATTTGCATTTTCTGGCGGCGTCGCAGAAAGACATGACGGAAAACTATTTCTCTATACAGCCCTGATAACCGCACTACTATTTTTAGCTTGGTCATTTAAACTAAACATTCGCAACAAAAGCCAGCTTTCAAGCATGTTACTTCTGGGCGCGTTGATTGGGATCAGCACACTACTTCAGATTGAGTATCTTATTATTTCTTGCCGAACAACTCAAGAGTGGTTATCCCTTGGAAGCATCGCTGTGATAGGTTTAATCAGTTTATTAAGCATTCCAGCCTATATCTTCAATAATAATAAAACGGCAAAAATGATCATTCAGTTATCTTTAACATTCTTATTTCTAGCGGCTGTCATTGCAAATTACTTATTAAGCCTTGATGGACGTTACCGCAACTTCGCTATCACCTTGTATGGATTAACGATATTGGAGCTCACCATTGGCTTAAAATTGCTCAATAAAAGCACCTACATTAACTTTTCAGCGTTTCGCTTCTTAGGAATCTTTCTGGGTGCCACCGCAATCTTTTGTTTCTACAAAGAGCCGACCAATGCTTTAGCATTTCTTTGGTTACTACTAAGTACGCTCATAGCTTGGGCTAATTGGCCAAGTAAACCTACTTCTACAATTTAATATTAATAAATGCCTTTAATTCATTAGAAATCCTTTATGCATCAATTTTTTAAGCGTTATATCAAGCCATTACTGTTTGCAACTTTGATTGCAATCATTCATTTTGGCATTTGGAGCATTTCAAATAGAGCCATTCCTACAATGAACGCACCGACCATTGTTCATGGCTTTGCCTATAGCGGATTCCAAGAAAACCAAAGTCCGCTTAAGAAAGACTATCCAAGCACCGCCGAGCTAGAAGAAGACTTAAAAATTCTAAGAACATTGACCAATCGTCTTCGTATTTATGGCGCACTTGAAAACAGTGAAGTGACTGCTCTTGCCTCTAACTTAAATTTTGAAATCACTGCTGGCGCCTGGATTAATAATGACCTCACTGCAAATCAACGAGAGATTGATGCACTCAAAGCAAAGATTAAGAATTATTCGCATATCGAACGCGCTATTGTAGGTAACGAGTCATTGCTTCGCGAGGATGTTACCCCAGAAGAGTTAATCAGCTACTTAGACGAGGTTCGCTCCAATACAACATTACCAATTTCAACCGCAGAGCCTTGGCATATCTGGTTAAAGAATCCGGAACTGGTGAAGCACGTTGATTACATTGCCGTTCATCTCTTACCTTACCATGAGGGATTGGCTGTTGAAGAAGCAGTAGACTATGCATTCACACGCTACCAAGAACTGATGGACACCTTCCCACGTAAAAAGATAGTAATCACTGAAATTGGCTGGCCTAGTCATGGGCCGACAATTGGCGCCGCAGTTGCTTCGGACGTAAATCAGGCAAGGTTTGTACGTGAATTTTTAGCTAAAACCGCACGTAAAAATTATGACTATTACCTCATGGAAGCCTTTGACCAGCCCTGGAAACAAAAACTAGAAGGCTGGGCAGGTCCTTATTGGGGCATGTTTGATGCTGAACGCAATCCGAAATACTCACTTCAAGGTGCAGTAGCCAAAGATGATCGCTGGGAAGCGAAGGCTTTGTGGGCAAGCTTAATGGCCTTCTTCCCTATTTTGTTTATTGCTTACCGCTTTAGGCATTGGGGCTCAGGTGGCCGATTCTCAATGGCGATACTGCTCCAAGCCTGTATTACGACGCTGGTAGTTGCTTGGAACTTGCCTGGAGATTACTACTACACCGTAAGAGACTTTGTAGTGCTGATTGCGCTTATTATCGGCATGGGTCTTACTTCGGCTGTTTTAATGATTTACGGAGTAGAGTTCAGTGAGGTCATGTTTAAGCGAAAATGGATTCGCACGTTTAAACGTGCAATTCCTGTATCTGCCGAGAAAGAACTATTTGTATCCATTCATCTTGCTTGCTACAACGAACCTCCTGCAATGGTGATTACCACGATTGAAAGCCTATCCAATCTCAATTACACCAATTATGAAGTAATCGTGGTGGATAACAATACCAAAGACGAAGCTAAGTGGAAGCCAATTGAGGAGTATATGGCAAAGATGCCGGATAACTTCCGCTTCTTCCATTTGCCGCAATGGCCTGGATTTAAAGCAGGTGCATTAAACTTTGCGCTGGAGCAAACTAGCCCCAAAGCTGAGGTAGTTGGTGTGGTAGATGCTGATTATGAAGTCACCTCTGATTGGCTGTCTGATTTAGTCCCACATTTTGCTGATCCTAAAGTGGCCGTGGTTCAAGCGCCACAAGCTCACCGCGATTGGGAAAATAATTTCTTCCGTCGTATGAGCAATTGGGAGTTTGAAGGATTTTTCCGAATTGGTATGCACCACAGACATGAAAGAAATGCACTTATTCAACATGGCACGATGACACTTGTTCGGCATCGCCCATTGGTAGAGTTGGGTAAGTGGTCAGAATGGTGTATCTGTGAAGACACAGAGTTGGGGTTGCGTTTATTAGAGAATGGTTTTGAGCTTCGCTATATCGATGACACTTTTGGTCGCGGCCTAACACCATCGGACTTTAAAGCACTGAAATCACAACGCTTCCGCTGGGCATTTGGTGCCATGCAAATTCTTAAACGTCACTTACCTAAATTGATCGGGGACTCGACGCTTACTTTTGGTCAGCGTTACCACTTCCTTACTGGTTGGTTTGGTTGGTTAGGTGACGCATTACAGCTTATTTTTACGATCGGCTCTATTGCTTGGACTGCAGCGATGTTATTTGTACCTAGCGCATTTAGCTTACCAGTATCCATTATGATTACGCCTATCCTGTGCTTCTTAGTAATTAAAGCAGCACTAGGCCCAATACTTTATCGCAAGACCATGAATTGCAGTTGGAAAGATATTTTTGGGGCTTCATTAGCGAGTTTAGGTTTATCTCACGCGATTGCACGCGGGGTAATGATGGGGATCATCAAAAAAGACGGTGAATTTAAAGTGACGGCAAAAGGAAAGGTCACGAGCAATAAGCTCCAAATTCTTAACCCGATTATTGAGGAAGTCGCCCTACTCAGCTTGCTCGTCGTGTGCGGGCTTGCAATGTTAATATCACGCGGCTTTACAAACATGGATGCAGAGCTATGGGTTACTATGCTTGCCTTACAATCGCTGCCATATGCGAGTGCGCTCGCCTGCCAGATGATTGCCCAGCGCCCTGATACGCAAGCTAATTAGGTCATCATTAACCAGGCTTAATCCACAAAAAATAAACCTGATGGACCAGGAGTATTCGCTGGTAATTCAGGAGTATTCGCTGGTAATTAAAGTAAGGTTAATGAGTAATGTAATTTTACAAATCAAACGGGCTCAAATAATTTATAATAGCGTGAAATCAATCGAATAATTAAGCATGACTAATCCAACAAATTCGCCAGCATGGCAAGCACTTAACGAACACTTTCAAGAAATCTTCCCTTTGCAAATGCGTGATATGTTTGCAGAAGATCCCAAGAGATTCGATAAATTCTCATTAAAATTCAACGACTTTTTGTTGGATTACTCTAAGCAACGAATTTCTGAAAAGACAATGACTTTGCTCACCAACTTAGCGCGCCAAAGCGATATTGAAGCTTGGCGTGAAAAGATGTTCTCTGGCGAGAAAATCAATTTCACTGAGAATCGAGCCGTACTTCATACAGCCCTGCGCAATCGCAGCAACACACCAGTAATTGTGGATGGCAAAAATGTAATGCCAGAAGTCAATCGCGTTTTAACGCAAATGCGCACATTTAGTGATAACGTGCGCAATGGCATGTGGCTTGGCTACACAGGTAAACGAATTACCGATGTTGTGAATATCGGCATTGGTGGCTCCGACCTAGGCCCTGTAATGGTCTGCACCGCGCTCAAATCCTATGCACAAAAAGACCTAAATGTTCATTTTGTTTCTAATATTGATGGCACACACTTGGCGCAAGCATTAGAGGTTTGTGATCCAGAAACAACGCTATTTATTGTTGCTTCAAAGACATTTACCACACAAGAAACCATGACCAACGCCCGTTCAGCGCGTGCTTGGTTCTTGAAATCAGCAAAAGATCACGCACATATTGCTAAGCACTTCGTTGCGCTTTCAACCAATGCAATGGCAGTGCAAGAGTTTGGTATTGACCCATCAAATATGTTCGAATTTTGGGACTGGGTGGGCGGCCGTTATTCATTATGGTCAGCGATTGGCTTATCTATTGCCTTGTACGTGGGCATGGATAACTTTGAAGCACTGCTTAAGGGTGCACATGAAATGGACAACCATTTCAGATCAGCGCCTCTAGAAAAAAACATGCCTGTAATTTTGGCAATGCTAGGTATTTGGTATAACAACTTCTTTGAAGCCGAAACGCAAGCAATCTTACCTTACGATCAAGGTTTATCGAGATTCCCCGCGTACTTGCAACAAGGCGACATGGAAAGCAACGGTAAATTTATCAGCCGCGCTGGTGAGCGTATTATTTACTCCACAGGTCCAATTATTTGGGGTGAAGCTGGCACTAATGGCCAACACGCTTTCTACCAATTGATTCATCAAGGCAACAAACTCATTCCTTGTGACTTTTTAGTGCCGCTTCGCAGTCAATACAAAATTGGCGAACATGGTAATGAGCATCACAAAATCCTTGTCTCAAACATCTTTGCGCAAACAAAAGCGTTAATGCAAGGCAAGACTGCGAAAGAAGTCAAAGCTGAGCTTGAAGAGCAAGGCCTAGACCATCATGTGATTATGGAGTTGATGCCTCATCGCGTATTTGGAGGCAACCGCCCTACCAATACTATTTTAATAGATGAACTCACCCCTAAAGCCTTAGGTAAGTTAATTGCGCTTTATGAGCACAAGATTTTTGTTCAAGGCATTATCTGGAACATCAACTCATTTGACCAATGGGGTGTGGAGTTTGGTAAACAAATTGCACAAAAAATCTTGCCGCAATTATCAAGTAATCAACAAATCATGGATCATGATGGATCAACCAATAGCCTGATTAATTACTTTAAACAAAAAACACAACAATAGGCTTCATCCCCTAGACACAAAAAAGGCTGATTCATATCAGCCCTTTTTTTAATGAAAACTTTTTAAATTTAAAAATCCTTAAAAAACTTAGTGCAAGCCCATTCCCTTAAACATAGACTGCGTCATTGACGCTCCAAACTTCCTCGCAACGCGATCAGCCAAACCTTCCGAAGCTGTAAAATCAACGATGTTCTCTTGCTTGATTACTTCACGCGCTACATATTCATAGCTACCCAGCTCATCAGCCAAGCCCATTTTGATACCAGCCTCACCACTCCAAAATAAACCACTGAAGGTCTCTTGCGTTTCTTTTAAACGCTTACCGCGACCTTCACGAACCACATTGATAAATTGCTGATGTACTTCATCTAACATAGCTTGTGCTAATACTTTATGTTTTGGATTAACTGGAGAGAAAGGATCAAGCATGGCTTTGTTAACGCCAGCCGTCATTAAACGACGCTCAACACCAAACTTTTCCATCGCGCCTGTAAAGCCAAAGCCATCCATCAACACGCCTATTGAACCGATAATGCTCGCTTTATCTACATAAATTTTATCCGCAGCTACCGCAATGTAATAACCGCCAGAGGCGCAAATATCCTCTACAACTGCGTAAACCGGAATACTTGGATGAAGTTGGCGTTGACGCTTGATCTCATCGTTAATAATCCCAGCCTGAACTGGACTACCCCCAGGACTATTAATGCGCAAAATCACACCCTTGGTGTGTTTGTTATCGTAAGCATCATGCAAACTTGACACAACAGAATCCGCATTTACTTCATCTTGGGCGCCGATTACGCCTTGAATATCGATGAGTGCTGTATGATCTTCTGAGCTCTTACCACTCGAACCACCTATCCAATTCATCATATAAAACAGCATCAAGAAAAGCCAGACAAGCGTTAGCGATTTAAATAGCACGCTCCAAAAGCGATGACGCTTCTGTTCTTTTAGTGATTGAAACGCTAATTTTTCTAATACTTCACGCTCCCAATGAGGTTGCTGACTCTCTGACATACTGTTCTCTCTTAAAAAGTAGAATTTAATTTAGATTTGATCTAGTGTAATTGAAATAACACCATTATGTTCATTGACCTTAATTGGCCGCAATCGTTTCCCCTGACATGGGCCAAGTATACATAGTCCACTTTGCGGCTCATAGTGAGCTCCATGTGTCGCGCAAATCAAAGAGTCTTGCTCTCTTGAGAAAAAGTCAGCTTCGTTCCAATCCAGCTCAATTGGCAAATGAGCACACTGATTAACATAGGCGTAGGGCTTGGTTTCAAAACGCACAACGAATGCACTCAAACAATCACCTAGTTCTGGAACAGGAAAACGAATTCCCTTGCCCTTTTCAATCAACTCTTCACTTTTACAAATAATGCGCTGATGAGTCATATCTAAACGTGAGCTTTAAGCCAAGTGCTTAAATCCATGAATTTTTCAAAATGTGCCAAAGGCTCATGTGGCAACAAGCGCTCTAAGGGATGCGCGCCATAAGTTACGCCTAAACTCGCGACTTTTGCATTTTTTGCCATCTGCAAATCGAAGCTAGTATCGCCCACCATTAAGGTACGTTCAGGCGTTGCAGCCACTTCATTCATTAAGTCCAAAATCATTTGCGGATTTGGCTTAGAGTGACACTCATCCACACAGCGCGTTGCAATGAAGTGATGCGCAATACCGCTATTAGCCAAGGCCTTATTTAAGCCGCGACGCCCCTTTCCAGTGGCAACTGCAAGCGGCACGCCCTTTTCGGTTAAATGTGCAATCGTTTCGGGGACGCCATCAAATAGCGGGATATGGTCTTCACCCAAACCATAATAATAAGTGTAGCGCTCTGTGAGTTCCGCCAATAGTGCATCGGGAATTTGACCGAACAAATCATAAGTAGCTTCTCGAAAACCGAGCCCAATAATGCCACTCGCTGCAGATTGGGTCGGTTCTGGTAATCCAACATCCACACTGCCCTTGCATATAGCATCCACAATTAATTGGGTTGAGTTGGCCAAGGTGCCATCCCAATCAAAAATAATTAAATCGTAATTATTCTGCATCTTGATATTTTAGTTTTCTGAAGTAAGTTTTTTGAGGAATCTATCTAATTCAGGCGGCAATGGTGCAATCAGCTTAAGTTTTTCAGAAGTGAGTGGATGACGAATATTGGTTTCAGCAGAATGTAAAAACATACGTTTCAAACCACTCTTCTGTAGCGCTTTATTTAAAACAAAGTCACCATACTTGTCATCACCAGCAATGGGGAAACCCAAATGCGCCAATTGCACACGCAGTTGATGCGTGCGTCCTGTGATGAGCTGCGCCTCTAACAAGCTAAAATCACCATAATGGGATTTTAGATGGAAAATCGTCTCTGAAGATTGACCTTCATCTTCCGCTCTTGGGTCTGGGCGCCCTGTCACCACACTCACACGGCGCTCGCCATTTTCTAGCAAATACTTTTGTAGCGTTAAGGTGACGTGTTTCTTTTTCTCCGTCCAATGCCCTTTCACCAACATAAAATAACGCTTATCCATTTGATTGCGACGCATTGCTTCATGAAGCGCCACCAGGGCAGAGCGCTTCTTACCCACCATCAGCACGCCCGATGTTTCGCGGTCTAGACGATGTACAAGCTCCAAAAACCTGGCTTGTGGACGCTCTAATCTTAACTGCTCAATCACACCCTTACTCACACCACTGCCGCCGTGGACGGCCATGCCAGAAGGCTTATCTAGCACGAGCATTGCCTCATCTTCAAAGACAATGCACTTCTCCAAACGGGCTGTGACGGGCTTTTGTTGTTCAACATCGACTTGGGTAACCGTCGCACGTATCGGTGGAATGCGAACTAAATCACCCATCGCTAATTTATATGTGGCATCAATACGTTTTTTATTGACGCGTACTTCCCCACTTCGAAGAATGCGATAAAGATGACTTTTAGGAACACCTTTTAACGTTTTGGTGAGGAAATTATCAATCCGTTGACCTTCACTTGCCTCATCAATTTCAAGTATTGCCGCGCTTGATTCACTAATTTCATTACTTATTTTGCTTAAATTTGTCATCTCACCTATACTACGAAACTATTGAAGTGAATGCGCTAAGCGCTTCTTCAACGAATGAATTGAAAGTCTTAAAAGATACCTTGGTTAATCTCGCTCGCCAAATAAAATAAGTAGCGATTTTATGTACTAAAAATTAAAGCGCTCAGGCCGCTGCGTATGAATTGCAATACTCAAGAGTATAAGCGATGGCGCGGTTTGGAATTGCTAGAACTTTGAATTTTAGCTGATATGTCAGCTAAACCGAATCTAAATTAAAAGACAGAATAAGAGCAAGAAAGCTTAACAGGACACAAACGAGTTACTTCGTTAACAAATTCAATCTCATACGCGTTAAAAACCGTGAGATTAACGGGTGAATAACTTTTATAAAAAGCATCACCCGCTGACGATGGCAAGAACAAAAGCCATAGACAAAAGTAAAAGTTAGCAATGTAATGATTCAGTGTTCCAATAAGCCCCTGCAAACTTTCTGGCAGATTTACTTCTGGGGTAGCGTTAACAACAAGCCGATGTTTGGGATTAACCTACCTTTCAACCCTAGCCCTTCCTCACCTCTACTCGCATAGCAATATTCGCAAACCCGCCTTGAGCGCGGGAGTCAACACAATGAAACGCATGATATTTAACGCAACGCAGTCTGAAGAATTGCGCGTTGCAATCGTCGACGGTCAAAAACTCATTGACCTCGATATTGAATCAGCTGGTAAAGAACAACGTAAGAGCAATATCTACAAAGGCGTGATTACCCGCATCGAGCCATCACTCGAAGCTGCCTTTGTTAACTACGGCACAGATAGACACGGCTTCTTGCCATTCAAAGAAGTAGCGCGCAGCTACTTCCTTAACGATGCAGAAGGTGGTCGAGCCCGTATTCAAGACGTGCTGAAAGAAGGTCAAGAGCTGATCGTTCAAGTCGACAAAGACGAACGTGGCAACAAAGGCGCAGCCCTCACAACATTCATCTCACTTGCTGGTCGTTATTTGGTCTTAATGCCAAATAATCCTCGTGGCGGTGGGGTTTCACGCCGTATCGAAGGTGAAGACCGCAACGAACTCCGTGACATCATGGCGCAATTAGAAGTGCCTAATGGGATGAGCATCATTGCACGCACTGCTGGTATTGGCCGTAACCTAGAAGAGTTGCAATGGGATTTAAACTATCTCCTTCAGCTTTGGACTGCTGTTGAAAGCGCATCAACCATTCAAAACGGCCCTTTCCTGATTTACCAAGAAGGCAGTTTAGTGATTCGCGCTATTCGCGATTACTTCCAACCAGATATCGGGGAAATCCTCATCGACACACCTGATATTCATGAACAAGCCATTCAATTTATGAACCATGTGATGCCTGGTCATGTATCACGCGTCAAACTATATCAAGACGAAACGCCGTTATTCTCACGTTTTCAAATCGAACACCAAATCGAAACCGCATTCTCACGCGAAGTTCGCTTGCCATCAGGCGGGGCAATCGTGATTGACCATACTGAAGCTTTGGTTTCTGTGGACGTGAACTCAGGTCGCTCTACTAAAGGCAGCGACATTGAGCACACGGCATTCAATACGAACTTAGAAGCGGCTGAAGAAGTAGCTCGCCAATTGCGTTTGCGCGACTTAGGCGGCTTAGTCGTCATCGACTTCATTGACATGGAAAGCCAACGCAATCAACGTGACGTTGAAAACCGCTTACGTGAAGCGTTGCATTACGACCGTGCGCGTGTTCAAACTGGCAAAATTTCACGATTCGGCCTTTTAGAACTATCACGTCAACGTTTACGTCCAAGCTTGGGCGAAAGCAACCACATCCCTTGCCCGCGTTGCCATGGCACAGGCCATATCCGCGGCATCGAATCAACAGCGCTTCACATCTTGCGCATTACGCAAGAAGAAGCCATGAAAGAAAATAGCAAAGCGATTCAGGTGCAATTGCCTGTTGAAGCGGCAACTTTCTTGCTCAATGAAAAACGTGCTGACATTCATAAAATCGAACAACGTACTGGTGTTGAAGTGGTGTTAATTCCTAACATTCACCTTGAAACCCCTAACTACACAATCACTCGCATTAAGAGCGATGACAGTGCAGAAGACGGCCAACGCAGCTATCAAATGGTCGAAATGCCTACTGAAGAAGAAGTTCACAATCATGCGGCAACCGAAGTAAAAGCTGTAAAACAAATCGCGGCTGTTCGTGGTATTACGCCATCAGCGCCAGCGCCTATTAGTGTTGAAAAAGTTGAGAAAGCTGTTTCATTATTGACGCGCTTCACCAGCTGGCTAGGCTCGCTCACTAAATCAGAAGCACCAAAACCTGAAACACGTGAGAACAATGTTCGTCGCGATAACAATCGCAACCGTAATCGCAACCGTAATCGCAATGAACGTGGTGACCGTCCAGAGCGTAGCAACCAAGCTGCACAAGCTGATCGTCCTCAACAAAATCAAGGTGAACGCCCGCAACGTAACCAAGAGCCACGTCAACCAAGACCTCAA
>Ga0114958_10001561_pt1 | contig 17839 bp, 15 predicted proteins | sample C_130208_EF_Meta_FD_89577 | JGI IMG/M metagenome (GOLD analysis project Ga0114958, IMG submission 89577) | Freshwater microbial communities from Lake Croche, Canada to study carbon cycling - C_130208_EF_MetaG | ecosystem: Environmental > Aquatic > Freshwater > Lake | place: Lake Croche, Canada...
ACGCAGAAATTCAAATTAATAACTTTGTACGCCCAATTTTCCAAGGCGGCAAGCTAGAACTGTATGTAGAAAGAGTTGCGGGAGGTTTCTTTGCACCCGTAGAGCGCGAATCCCCGCATGAGTGTTGCGGTGGCCATGGTGATGAGGCACCAATCTCCTTGTAGAATAACTTCGTACTTGGAGACGTCGCATAGCCCGGTCGAGTGCGCCTCACTGCTAACGAGGTAAGGTGTTAAAGCCTTCAGGAGTTCAAATCTCCTCGTCTCCGCTGGACTTACCGCACGTACCGCCAACGGGTCATTCTTTGTGAAAAATACGAATGCTGTTTAAGTTTAACAACGTCGCTTGCGATAGAGTTTCAAAAGAAGCAATTTTATTTCCCACCACCAATCTAAGAAAGCGTTGAGAGCTATATATGAGCGGTCCAATTCGTGTTGGAATTATTGGTACTGGAGTGATGGGTGCAGGTCATGCACGATTTATCAAAGAAAATATTCCAGCTGCGTTAGTAACAGCACTTTTCGATGTAGACAAAACCAAAATGTCTCAGCTATCGGATGAACTTGGTACAGTAATGGTGGAAACACAAGATCCGATGGAATTAATAATGCATCCCGAAGTGGATGCTGTAATAATTGCGTCCCCGGATTCCATGCATGTAGAGCACCTTCGTTTTGCTATAACCGGTAGGAAGCCATGCCTGTGTGAAAAACCGATGGCTACCACAGCTGAAGACGCCAAAACTATCGCCGAAGAAATTGCAGACTTTGAAAAAGAAATAGGAAAGACGATGATTCATTTCGGATTTATGCGTCGCTTTGACCCTGCATATCGTAAAGTTCGTGATCTGATAGCAACTGGAGAATTTGGCACCCCCACGTTTTTCCGGACGACAACACGAAATGTTTCCTCTACTGGGATAACAACTCCCGGTCTCTATACCAACATCGCGATCCATGATTTTGACATCTACCGCTGGCTCTTCAAAGATGAATGGATCTCTGTTCAAAGCCACTATCCGCGCCACTCGCCCTTATCTCCGCTTGAAGTTGCAGATCCGCTAATTATTATGGCGTGCATGAAATCTGGATTGATGATGGTCGCGGACATAGTGGCTTTCAATCACTATGGCTATGACGCTCGAGTCGAGGTAGTTTGCGAAAAGGGTTCCATTGAAATTGGCATAAACGGCGATGTAATCACTCGATTCAATCACATGATGGGATCACACTCAGGAGGGAAAATGGCCGACAATTGGATGGTCAGATTCTCAAATGCCTACATCGAAGAACTTCGAGCATGGATTGCAATGATTTCCACTGGAATTGCAAACCCTGATTTGGCAACATCTAGAGACGCCTTAATTGCCAATGAAGTCTGTGAAATGGGGGTAGCCTCAATTTAGACCTATACTAAAAAAATGATTCTTGAAATTTCATATATCCAGGTTGCTAAAGATAACCTAGTCCCATTTGAATTGGCAGTCGAGAAAGCCGTCGACGATATAATATCAACGTCAATGGGATTTATAGATTTCAAAATGTGCAGAGGCCTGGAAGAAGAAACCACCTATGTCTTCATGGTGTGGTGGGAAACATTAGAAGACCACATTATTGGATTTCGAGAAAGTGAGCTCTTTCAAAAGTGGAGAAACATCATTGATCCGTACTTTGAAAAGCCACCAATTTTTGCTGGGCATTGGGAAGCAGAGACCAAGTAAGTTTCTTTCATCCTTGTGCTTGATTTAAAATTTCAATTTTAGGAATATTCCTAATTGCAGATTCAAGCAATCTGTCCTGTCGGAGCGATTGTTAGATCTCGAATACATACATTGTGGGGTTGTTGATAGATAAATAATATTGCTTCAGCAACAGTTTCCGCATTGAGCGCACCACCGATATTCGCCTTGTACTCTTCCCGATCATTCAAGATATTTAGATTATTAGTCCCACTACTTAAATCTGTTTCTGTTAGACCGGGCGCAACCAGAGACACCCTAACCTTGTGAGGCTGTCCTTCCCTTCGAAGTGCTTCTGTCATAGCGTGCACAGCAAACTTTGTGCCGTTATAGGCGGTATGAAATTCCGAGGTATTTTTACCGGCAGTTGAACCGATGTTAACAATCGTTCCGCCTTTACGCTCGATCATTCTTGGGAAAATTACGGAAGTCATATTCAAGAGCCCCACGCAATTAACATCAAATTGTTTTTGCCATTCAATTGGCGATTGAATCGCGGTACTCTCTAGATTCATATATCCAGCATTGTTAACAAGAAGATCCACTAGTCCGTATTCAGCCTCAGCTGCTCCTACTGCCGACTTTAAGTTAGGAATGTCAGAGACATCTACAGACTTGCAAAGAGTGTTTGGAAGCCTCAAATCTAACATTGCGTCTAGTCGTCGAGCAATCAATAGCAAGGGGTAACCTTCTGAGCTGAATTTCTTTGCAGTAGCTCTACCAATCCCTGAGCTTGCTCCAGTAATTACAATCAAATTTTTCATCACACTCCAATTTTTTAGAATTCTAGCGCCTAAAAGACGACAGTACAGTAAGAGAAAAAAAGAATATTGTGAATAATAATTCTTATGTATATAAACTGAACAGTACTTTTACTGAAATGTATAAAAATTTTGACTATCCAGGCAAATTGTATTTATAGAGCACGCCATTCATGTACGGTTTTTTCAAACTAGTGACCATGTTCTCTAAAAGTGCTTAAGATTAGTCCAAAAGTGGCTTTGCAAGCCAGGCATCAAATGCAAACAAGGAGACCAAAATTGCAATATTTAAGTATTAATTCAATAACTTGCGCAGATTATTCCCTTGAGGAGCTGATTAAATCATGCCTAATTGCGGAGATTCAATGGGTTTCACCCTGGCAAGAATTAATAAAACAGACGGGTCCCCGGAAGGCAGCAAAAATGCTGAAGGATGCAGGTATCAGAGTCCCATCCCTCTGCAGGGGTGGCTTTTTTACCTCGTCCAATAAGTCAGAACGTGAGAGAGCAATTTTTCTAAACATTGAAGCAATTGATGTCGCTGTGGAAATTGGGGCTCAATCCCTTGTGATTGTCGCTGGACCAATTGTAAATAAGGATCTCAATTCTTCTCAACAGATGGTCGAGGAAGGACTATCTAGGATTACTGCGTATGCAAAGTCTGCCGGAATTACCCTAGCGCTCGAACCGCTTCACCCTATGCTTGCCGCTACTCGTTCATGTGTCACCTCAATTCGCCAAGCGCTTGAGATAGCAAGTAAATTCGATAGTAACCAGGTGAAAATTATTGTTGATGCTTATCATGTTTGGTCCGACCCATATTTACTGGAAAGCACAGATCAACTGGTAGGAAATATTGGAGGGTTTCATATTTCTGATTGGGTTACCCCAATTCAAAATGAACTTGAAAGCCGTGGTATGCCCGGAGAAGGCTGCATAAACTTGAATCGGCTTTACGACTGGGTCTCGAGATGCGGGTGGGATGGACCAATTGAAGTTGAAGTTATTTCAGCGAAATGGAGAGGGCTCGGTCCGGACATTTGTTTTAGTGAAGCCATAACGAGTTATATGAGTTTAAATTTTATAAAAGATTGATTTAGCAAAACAAACCAGCACAATCAATATTTTTGAGCATCGTTTTAACACGCTCAACAAGCGAAAATGTGAATTAAAGTTCACAATCCTGTTGACAAAAACTGTTGACTCTCATTGAAACTCTTCTAGGATGCTAAAATGAGAACACGGGTTCCTATAAAACGCCGCCCCACTATTGCGGATATAGCTGCACGAGCTGGTGTCTCGAAATCCACAGCATCTAAGTTTTTAAGTCCTACCGAGTATTACGTGAGTAGTGAAAATCGAGGGAAAATTGCTCAGGCAATTTCAGATTTAGGGTATGAGCCAAATATTTTAGCAAGGAGTCTATCCAGTAATCGGAGTTACGGTCTTGGAGTTGTCGTCCCAAATATTTCGAACCCATTTTATCCTGAATTAGTATCTGGGGCTGAAGAGGTAATTGCGCGCTCTGATTACACCATGATTCTTGGTAGTAGCCATGATCAAGCCATACTTGAGGCGTCCATAGTAGATTCGATGGTACAGCGACAAGTCGATGGAATTTTGATTGCTGCAGTAACATTAAATCCTCAACAAATTAAGCGAGTTTTTGATCTTGGCGTTGATGTTGTACTAGCTAGCCGCAAACTCAGTAAAATTATAGTTGACACCGTAGTCGTTGATGACTCATTTGGTGCAGAGTTAGCCACTACACATTTAATTGAACATGGATACCATTCAATTTATCATTTGGCTGGCCCCGATGAAATTATGCCTTACCGTGAGCGGCGTAAAGGTTTTGAAAAGGCATTATCTAGTGCTGGTTTTGCTGATATTTCAAATCTAGTAAAAGTCACAACATCAGACTTGGTGCATGTTGAAGCTGCAGCGTTGAAACTTTTCGCTGAGCATAAAAAGCATTACCCCAAGAGATGTATCAGTGTATTCGCTGGTTCCGACTCCATTGCATTAGGCGTTCTACTGGCGGCAGAAAAAATGGGTCTCCGAGTTCCAGAAGATGTTGCGGTCGTGGGCTTCGACAATGTGTGGGTAAGCAGAATGCCTGGAGTTTCTCTGACCTCAATTGATGGGCAGACTCGAAATATCGGAAGCACGGCTGCAAATTTATTAATAAGCCGCATAGAGAAGAGGTGGGGATATTCAAACTTGCCCCTAGAGCCTCAACAAATAGTTCTGCGCCCCCAACTGATCACGAGGAAATCTTGTGGCTGCGTGGACAAGGCTCACGATACAAGCTTAAAGGAGTATTCGTGAGCCTCGTGCAGAGGTAGTTCGCCGATTAAATCGGTGAACTATGGCAAAACGCAATGCAACATCCTCCACCACCGTTCATCCGAACGGTGCCAGGTTCAATTGTAACGAATCTGGTGGAGAACACTCAATCGAAAGGGACAGCATGAAGAGAAGTAAATCACTCGGGTTCTTTGCAATATCAGTCACTATCATGCTTGCAGCCATGGGACAGTTCTCAGCTACTGCTGCAAGTTCTTATACATACACTAGCGATCAAGCAACCTTATCTGCGGGCATTAATGGTGATGCAGTAACTGCTAAACTGGGAGATGTCAATCCAAGCGGCAAGAAGTACAAGATCGCAGTTGTTCTTAAGGCATTGACAAATCAGTACTGGCAAGGTATTGAACAGGGCGTAAAAGCTGCTGCAGCTCAATACAATGTAACTGTTGTTGTTCAAGCAGCTACAAGTGAGTCTGATCCTAATGAACAGCTTGGAATCACTCAAACCTTAGTTGCGCAGGGATTTGATGCATACGTTATTGCACCTCAAACAACATCAAACCTGAATCCAGCTATTGAACAGATGAAGACAGCTGGCGCTCCAATTGTGAATGTTGACGATGCTCGCATCCCGGCTACTACATATGTGGGACCTGACCACAAACTTGATGGAACACAGGCGGCTAAGACATTTGCTGCCCTCTGGGTTAAGTCTGGTGGACAGGTTGCTCAAATTGAAGGCCAAGCGGGTTCAAGTGCAGCACAACTGCGAATTGCAGGCTTCAAGGAAGGAATTGCTAAGCAGAAGAATCTGATGCTTGTTGCTAGTGTTCCAGGCGACTGGGATGCAAACAAGGCTTACGCAGCTGCTCAGCAAATCATCCAGAAGTACCCAAAACTCAAGGGTATCTATGCAAACAATGACACCATGGCAATCGGAGTTGCTAAGGCAGTTTCAGAATCTGGTAAGAAGATTCTTGTTATCGGCACAGACGGAGTTCCAGAAGCTGTTTCAGGTGTTCGCAACGGCACAGTTTACGCAACAGTAAGTCCTCTTCCGTTCTACGAGGGCTACTGGGCTTTGACTTCTGCCATTCGACTTCTCGAGGGTCAGAAATTGCCTGCTTGGGTAATTTCACCTGCGCAGTTGATTACAAAGCAAAATGTTTCAAAGTTCTATGACAAAAAGGGCATGGTTTTGGGAGGACTGTTTAAGTAAAACCCAAAGCAGACCAAATGTTGTTGGTGCTCAATCCTTGTCCCACTAAAAATTATTGAATCTGAAAGGAGTTTACGAAATGAATTATTCAGCGATCTCACAAAACGCAGTTTTGAAGATTAAGAATGTGTCTAAAGCATTCCCTGGTGTTCAGGCGCTTAGCGACGTTTCATTTTCAGTTTACCCAGGAGAGATTCACGCATTACTTGGTGAGAACGGCGCGGGTAAATCCACGCTGCTCAAAACGATTTTCGGGGTATACCGACCAGATTCGGGCACTTTTGAAATCGATGGGCAAGAAGTCATTTTTAAATCTCCAGCAGAAGCGATAAATAGTGGAGTAGCGATGGTTCATCAGGAATTAAGCCTAATTCCCCAGTTGAATGCTATTCAAAATATCGTCTTGGGGCGCGAAATGATGCGATTGGGCACCATCAACTGGTCCGAAGCAAGGAGACGAGCAGAGATATCCTTGAAAAGAATTGGTTTCAAAGGAAACCCAAATGAAAGTGTTTCAAATTTGAGTGTAGCTCAGCAGCAGTTAATAGAAATTGCAAGGGCATTGAGTTTCGAGGCCAGAATTCTGATTCTCGATGAGCCAACATCAGCCTTAACAAGCCAAGAAAGTAATCAACTTTTTGAAATAGTTGAAAAACTCCGAGCTAATAATTATGCCATTATTTATGTCTCTCACAGACTGAAAGAAGTTCTACAACTCGCCGACCGTGTAACGGTTTTAAGAGATGGAAAATTGATTACAAGTATTGTGAGAAGCGAAATCCAAGGCGAACACGACCTAGTCCGACATATGGTTGGCCGAAACTTAGAAGAAATCGAAAGACCCGATTTAAATACCACGCATAAAGTAGAAGTCTTGCGGGTCGAAAATCTCACAATTCCGGGCGTAGTTGAAGACATAAATATTTCGCTTTATGCAGGGGAAATCGTGTGTTTGGCTGGAATGGTTGGATCCGGGAGGACAGAAATCGCGCGCGCCATAAATGGCACAGATCCAAGATCAACTTGTCGCATTTATCTAAACAAGAAAGAAATTGAGATAAAGAATCCCCGAAGTGCTATTAATTATGGAATTGCTTTGCTTCCGGAAGATCGGAAAAGACAGGGACTTGTCTTGCATATGAGCGCTGCTTCAAACGCAACTCTGCCAGACCCACCTGGCAAGTTCGGTTTCATTTCTCGAAAGATTCAGGAATCAATCACCACTCAAGCACTTTTGCCCTTGAATGCAACTTTTGGTGCATTAAAAATGGTTAAAGAATTATCTGGGGGCACACAACAAAAAGTAGTTTTAGCAAGATGGCTCCTTACAAATTCACAAGTATTCATCTTTGATGAACCGACTCGAGGTATTGACGTTGGGGCAAAACTTGAGATTCATAATCTAATGAGAGATCTTGCAAGAGAAGGCAAGGTAATTTTGATGATTTCCTCAGATTTGCCTGAGGTTCTTTCTGTAAGTGACAGGGTACTTGTTATTCGTCGCGGAAGACTAGTAAAAGAGCTGGAGGGAACTGAAATAACAGAGGAACAAGTCGTACTTCATGCAACTCAGGGCTAATTCAATCAATCTCAGAATTCTATAAAAAGAAATGGACGGCCGAATGTCAATAAATAGAGTCGAACGCAACAATCAAACTGCTATTTCACTTCGTGCTTTGAGGGGCTCGGCCCTGAAGCGAGGTGCACGGCAAGGCGCCCTGCTAATTGTGGTGGTAATACTGATTGCGTACTTTGGTATTTTGAACTCTTACTTTGTAACTAGCCAGAACATTCAAAATATTCTCCTGCAGGCTACGGTTGTTGGGATTTTAGGAATAGGTCAAACTTATGTTGTAATTACTGGCGGTATTGACCTTTCTATAGGTTCGATGGTTGCCACAGCTGCTGTTTGCTCTGGAATTTTTTCAACACATACTTCGCCAATAATTGCAATCCTTGGCGGAATTGTTGTGGGAGCCATGGCTGGATTGGTAAATGGTTTACTAATCGTGTCTACCAAAATTACGCCATTTATTATCACACTTGGAACTATGGGAATTTATTCAGGATTAGCTTTGATTATTACGGGAGGGCAAGCAGTTTATGGCATTCCGTCCAATTTTCAACATGTACTTGCAGGTAAAGCCTTCGGAATTCCTGTCCCGATTTTATTATTTGCGATTTTGACCAGCCTGAGTGTTTTTGTTATGAAGTTTACAAAATTTGGGGAATATTTAGTTGCCATCGGTGGGAATCCAGAAGTTGCTACTTTGGCCGGTATCTCTGTCCGTAGAGTTTCTGCATATGCCTACATAGTTTCTGGTTCTCTGGCCGGTCTTTGCGGAGCAATTTTAGCGGCGCGACTTGGAGCAGCAGATCCTAATGCTGGAAGTGATCTTTTGCTCGTAGCCATTGCTGCAACCGTAATGGGCGGTACGAAATTAGCCGGTGGAGAAGGAAGCATGGTTGGAGCTGCTTTTGGCGCAATTCTGATTGCCACCCTAACTGCTGGGCTTACAAGTCTTAATGTTCAAGCTTTTTATCAGAAAGTTGCGGTTGGTACTGCGATTATTCTAACTATTTTGATAGATCAATTTGCTAAACGACGTCGCCGATGAACCAACAAATTGAAAATTTGGTAATCCTACAAATTGATTCTCGTGGTATTGCAACGATTACGCTGAATAGACCCCTAAAACGTAATGCTCTCAACATGGCCACCTTAGATTCACTTAATCAGGCAATTGAAAAAATTGAAAATCATCAAGGTGCAACTGCCGTTATTCTGAGAGGAAATGGCCCTATTTTTTGTGCAGGGGCTGATCTTAAAGAATGGGCTGAAGCAACAAGTTACGAAGCACGTCACATGTCATCAAAAGGCACAAAAATCTTTGATCGACTTACAAAAATTCAGGCTCCAACAATTGCAATCATTCAAGGTGGAGCGATAGGGGGTGGATTAGAGCTTGCATTGGCATGCGACTTTCGAATCACAACCAACGATGCAAAATTAGGTTTCCCAGAAGTTAGACTGGGTAACCTTCCAAGCTGGGGTGGGATTATGCGACTTCTTGGGCTAGTTGGTCCCGGTATTGCTAAAACAATTTTATTAACAGGACTATTGTTCAGCGGCGAAGAAGCTTTGAAAAAAGGAATTGTCACTTATTCCTTGATTCCAGATGACATTGAATCTCAGCTCGAACTGTTTCTTACAGAATTACTACAAGGTGAAACAGAAATTCAATCAATTTTAAAGTCAATCATCCAAAGTACAGAAAATAATTTTAGCGTCGAATCACAACTGGCCGGATTTACTGCAATCTCAGCCATATCTAAAAGCAGGAAAAATGCATTTTTTCAATCTAAAAGATAGAGATATTGAAGCGGCGGTTCAACTCGGAACTTCCAAATGAAAGAAAGGTTCAAGAATGAGCAATGAGATTGATTATCTCGAAATCCTAAAGTCAACACTGTCAACATCTTTAGATGTATCGCATGGCAAAGCAAAATTAAATTCATTGATTAATGGTAAACCGGTATCAGGGAAGAGTTCATTGGAAACGAGAGTTAGTCCGGCAACAGGCAATGAAATATTTGGCTGGCAGGGTGTAAGTGCTAAAGAAGTGGACGAGGCAGTGTGTAATGCCAGACAATCATTAATGTCAGGTACCTGGGCGAAATCAACAGGTCGGGACAGAAGTGAAATTTTACGCAAGGCAAGTCAAATAATGGAGACTCGTGGTGAGTTGCTCTCGAAAATAATTACTTTGGAAACTGGGAAACCAATTAACGAATCTCGTGGCGAAGTGGCTGCGATGGTAAATTTACTTGATTACTTTGCTGGGCTTGCAAGAGATATCAATGGAAGGACTATGCGCGACATAGATCCCGGACTTTTTTCTATGACGCTGCGCGAACCGGTTGGAGTTGTCGCAATAATTGTACCTTGGAATTTCCCACTTGCAATTCTTGGACAAAAATTGCCAGCTGCACTTGCAGCCGGTTGTTCAGTGGTAATAAAACCAAGCCCCCTAACTCCAATCAGCTCACTTGTGACTGCAGAAATTTTGATTGAGGCGGGCCTTCTCCCTCAAGTGATTTCTGTACTACTCGGAGACGGCTCCTTAGGTGGTGAACTGGTCTCTCATATCGATGTTGATGCAGTAACTTTCACAGGTTCAACAGAAACTGCTAGACAAATAGCGGCGATAGCAAACTCAAAACGCCTAAAGAGATTAGCGCTAGAAGCTGGTGGGAAAACCCCAATGGTGGTTAGCAATCATGCTGATATCGATAAAGCGGTACGGGGTATTGTTTTTGCCGCTTACTTTAACCAGGGTGAGGTGTGTGTTGCCGGATCAAGAATTCTAGTCCACGAGACTGCACTTAAAGAATTCACTGAAAAATTTATCGAAGCTGCAAAAAAAATAACCATAGGTGACCCCTTTAGTGAAAATACACAACTAGGATCAGTTATTTCCTTTGAACATATGGAATCACTTTTTGTAAGTGTGAACGAAGCTGTGGAACAGGGTGCAAAGTTGATTTCAGGAGGAAAACGTAAAAGTACAAACACAAGTAAAAAACTTCCAACTTTTGAACCAACAGTTCTTTTTTCGGAAGATGATTCCAACACAGCATCCAGCGAAGAGTTTTTTGGTCCGGTTACAACCATTCAATCATATACAACTAATTCTGAACTTGTGTCCCGATTAAATTCTTCACGTTACGGTCTAGGAGCTGCAATTTGGACTGAAAATATGTCAGAAGCATTTGATTTAACATTGGCAATTAACACAGGAACTGTTTGGATAAATAGCTCGGTGGAATCTTTCCCTGAAATGCCGCTGGGAGGCCGTCGAGATAGTGGTTTTAGTCCAGAAGTAGGCCGCGAAGGGATGGAATTCTTTACTTCAATCAAAACGGTTCATCTTCGCCTTGCCAACACTCCGGGAGTTTAGAAGACATGACATATGTTGATTCAAATTACGCGGTCTACCCAGAGTTAAGCAATAAAGTCGTAATGATCACTGGGGCTCTTGGTGGCCTAGGAAGTAGTTTTGTTGAGGCTTTTAGTGCCTCAAATTCCAAGATTGTCCTTCATCACATTGGTGAAGCTAAAGCCGCAGAGAGAAAGAAATTACAGTTAAATGAGAGGGGAATTGAGACACTTATTGTCGAGGCAGAGCTGACAAACCCAAGTTCAATTGCTTCGATCTTTGAAGAAACCAAAGAAACAATCGGGCCCGTCGACATTCTTATAAATAATGCTGGTTACATGAGTGGAAAATCTTTCTTAGAAATGACACTCGATGAGTGGAAGAGAACTATCGATATTGATTTAACGAGCGTTTTCCTAACATCACAGTTAGCTGCCCGCCAAATGTCTCAAGTAGGTGCAGGAGTCATCATAAATATTTCATCACAATTGGCTTACAAAGGAGCACCCGAATACGTGGATTATTGTGCCGCAAAAGCTGGAATTGTGGGGCTTACCCATGCCGCCGCAAGAGAACTAGGCCCCAATATCCGAGTCAACGCAATTGCACCCGGGCCAATAGCAACTGCGATGACTTCTCCATATTTGACACCTGAGTGGATTCAAGCCCGAACTCAAGACTCTGTCACGAAAAGCCTAGGAACTCCAAAGGAGGTTGCCTCGGTTGCGATTTTTCTTGCTTCTAATGGAGCTTCGCTCTTCCATGGCCAAGTAGTTCATCCAAATGGTGGCGGTTATATGTCCTAACTTTTCATTTAGTAATTATTAAGATTTTTCGAATACAAACTATTCTCAAAATTCTAAAGAAAGGCAAGCATGAATGTGTCCAGAAGTGAGAGAGTCTTAAATATTAGAACACCCCGCCGGGTTCGCGGTACCCCCTTGGTTCTTTCCCCTGAAGAAGCTATGGGGCTAATTGATTCAGGTGACACACTCGCGATTGGCGGCTCTGGTGGTGGTTTGCTCGAACCCGATTTACTACTTAAGGCACTTGGCAACTTGTTCCAAGCAACCAGCGAACCGAAGGATCTCACAGTTTTACACACCACCGGTATCGGTGATCGAGCCGGTAGTGGAATGGATTATCTCGCCTACAAAGGTCTTGCGCGGCGAATAATTGGAGGCAATTGGGGGATGGCTCCTCGGATGAGCGAACTTGTGGTGGAAGAGGCTTTTGAGGCCTACAACTATCCTCAAGGTGTTATGAGTCAATTATTTAGAGAAATTGCAGGTGGGCGTCTTGGAGTATTCACAAAAGTTGGGTTAGGAACTTTTATTGATCCACGTCTTGAAGGTGGGCGTTTGAACTCAAGCGCAAAAGAAGACTTAGTCAAAGTATTGACCATAGCAAACGAAGAAATTCTTTTCTATCCCGCAATGCCAATTGATGTTTGCTTTATTCGTGGTACTACTGCGGACGAAGACGGAAATATTTCCCTAGAGCAAGAAGCTGCAAAATTGGATTCGCTTTCAATCGCTCAAGCGACTCGAAATAGTGGAGGCTTAGTAATAGTGCAAGTGAAGCAACTAGCTCTAGCGGGATCAATCAAAGCACGAGAGGTAGTTATTCCCGGATTCTTAGTTGATGTCATAGTAATAAACCCTGAGCAAAAACAACTTGTTACTGATTCATTTAATCCAGCATACTCGGGAGATCTCAAAATACCTTTAGGAAGAATGGATTTTTTGCCACAAGGCCAGCGTAAGATAGTTGCTCGAAGAGCACTTTATGAAATCGCCGATGACGATGTAGTTAATTTAGGTGTGGGAATTGCTGACGGTATTGCCTTGACTGCTTCTGAAGAAAATTGGAGTGAAAAATTTGTTTTAACAATCGAGCAGGGCATCGTCGGAGGTGTCCCTGCGCGCGGTGTTATTTTTGGAGCTTCTATCAATCCAACTGCGATTATTGATCAGGCTGCCCAGTTCGACTTCTACGATGGCGGAGGTCTGGATATTGCTTTTCTTGGGTTTGCTCAAGTTGACCTGAAAGGAAACGTAAATGTATCCAAATTTGGTGGCCGAATCATTGGTACTGGTGGATTCGTAAATATATCTCAAAATGCATCAACTGTAGTTTTCTGTGGAACTTTCACGGCTGGGGGCCTGGAAGCGACTCCACTCGATGGAATCTTAAATATTGTGCAAGAAGGTGCAGTAAGAAAATTCGTCTGCGAAGTTGAACAGATCACATTTAGTGGAGAGGTTGCAAGTAAGAATGGTCAGCGTGTCCTTTACATTACCGAGAGAGCCGTACTTCGACTAATTGATGATGGCCTAGAATTAATTGAATATGCACCAGGGATAGACGTGCAGAAGGATATTTTAGATCTAATTGATGGAGAAATTAAAATTTCTCACAACTTGAAAGTCATGGACTCCAAAATATTTCTGGATGACTTACTTGGCGATTCATGGCGTGCAGGAGATAAAGTTCGGCGAGACCACAAATGACTTTGACAGAGCTTTATTTGAAACAATTTACAGGTGAGAATTCTTTGAGTATAGAATTCCCAATTGGCGCAGATGAATACGTTACTTACGTAATGCATCCTCGTTCTTCGGTTCACGATTTCAGTGGGCCCGAACCGAAATCTCGTAAAGTATTTGTTGCTACGCATATAGTCACAAAAGCATTGGATTACTCAACCTCGAATGTGAAAGCTATTGATGCCATAGATTGGGATGCAACGATGGATTTTCGTAAACACATTTTTGCACTCGGCTTCGGCGTGGCTGACTCAATGGATACTGCGCAAAGAGGAACGGGTCTGGATTGGACTGCCGCTAAAGAGTTGATTTTTCGCACAGGAACTTTGGCCAAGGAAGTTAATGGGAAAGTCGCATTTGGTGTCAATACCGACCAAATTGGCATTAATGATGACTACGATCTTGAGGATCTCTACAAGGCATACAAAGAGCAGGCGTTGTGGGTGGAAAAAAGCGGGGGAATTCCAGTGATTATGGCCAGCAGGCAGCTAGCTAGAATTGCGAAATCTTTCAGCGACTACGAATATGTTTATTCCCGCCTATTTAGTGATCTTAAAAGCCCAGTAATTCTCCACTGGCTTGGCGCCGCATTTGATCCACTTCTAAAGAACTACTGGGGATCGGAAAATATTGACTTAGCTCAGGATAATTTGTTGAGTTTGATAAAGAAATGCACTCATCAAATTCGAGGAATAAAGATTTCACTTTTAGATGCTGATCGGGAAATATTTCTCCGTCGAGCACTTCCTGAACAAGTAGAAATGTATACAGGGGATGATTTTAATTACGTTGCACTCATTGAGGGAGATGAAGTGGGTTTCAGCAACATTCTTTTAGGGATATTTGATGCTATTGCAGCTCCGGCAAGGGTAGCTCTGGAGGCACTTGACCATGGAGATATTAAAAAATATCGCGAAATCTTGGAGCCGACACTTCCGTTATCACGCCATATTTTTTGTGCTCCAACTTCAAGTTATAAAACTGGGCTTGTTTTCTTAGCTTGGCTCAATGGACACCAAAAAGCATTTCGGATGCTTGAGGGCATGGAGTCAAGTCGTTCAATTCAGCACCTAATTGAGCTATTTGTTCTCGCAGATCAGTGTGGAGTATTGTCGAATCCGAAGTTGGCGGTTTTGCGTATGAAAGATCTTCTAAGATTAAACGGTCTATCGAAGTCGGAACGTCAATGAGTAAGGTACTTGTATGCCCTGATTCATTTAAAGGCACAATGACATCATCTGAAGTGGCGCATGCGATTTCCTTAGGTGTCCGCGATGCAAAAATTGAGGTAATCGAGATCCCGATTTCGGACGGAGGTGAAGGATTCCTTAGAGTTTTCATGAACCGCTTGCCACATAATGTACACGAAACCATGGTTACCAACTCGGTGGGGAATCAATTAATCGCTAAATTCATAACAATAGAAAAGGGAACCTGCGCGGTTATTGAGACAGCTCAAGTTTGTGGGCTTCAATTTGCTCGACCTACAATTGAAACCTCATTGATAGCGACAACCAAAGGAGTTGGAGAATTAATTATTTCAGCTGTAAAGATTGGTGTTAAAAAAATCATTCTAGGAGTTGGTGGCACGGCAACAACTGACGGTGGCCTTGGAGCAATCGATTATATTGAAGAACTAGGTGGGCTAAATGGAATCGAGTTAGTAGTTTTGAGCGATGTAACTACAGTATTTGAAGATGCTGCTCGAATATTTGCACCTCAAAAAGGAGCCAATGCGGCTGCAGTTTTAACTTTGAGCGAAAGACTTTTATCGTTTTCGCGTCGACTTCCAAAAAACCCATGCGGGGTAGCTGGGTCGGGGGCTGGTGGTGGAATAGCTGGAGGATTTTGGGCCATGTACGACGCTGAGATTTGTTCAGGAATTGAGCAGGTTTTAAAACTAATCGACATTGACGAAATTATGGCGCACTCTGATTTGGTTATTACAGGAGAAGGACGCCTTGATAGGCAGTCGATGTCTGGGAAAGTGGTCAGTGGAGTTTTGGAGCATGCACGCTCACTAGAGAAACCCACTTGGGCTTTTGTTGGGCAAAATAGATTGAGCACAAGTGAGGTGGCGGATTTCGGGCTAGCTGGAGTGAAGGTCGCAACAAATATTAGAGAACTTCGACTTGCTGGTGCTGAACTGGCTGCGAATTATTTCATCAAGCACGACTCAAACTAACCTGACAGGGGAGCCATAACTATGAAGAATCAGAAAATCTATGATTTTGTGATCGTGGGTGCGGGTGCTGCAGGGTGTGTCCTTGCAAATCGTCTCACTGTAGATCCAAATACGCAGGTATTACTTCTCGAGGCGGGTGGTAAGAGTCGGTCAATTCTCGTCAAGATCCCAGCGGGATTCGGTAAGTTGATGGGTACAAAGTACAACTGGATCTTTAATACAACCCCTCAGAAGCACATGATGAATCGTCAGATGTTTCTCCCCCAAGGGAAAGGGCTGGGTGGAAGCACAGCGGTAAATGCCATGTTATATATACGTGGAAATCCTGGTGACTATAATGCTTGGAGAGATGCGGGTAATCCAGGTTGGGGTTACGAAGATGTTCTTCCCTACTTTATAAAATCTGAGTGTAACGAAAGAATAGCAGATGAATTCCACGGAACTTCTGGCCCGTTGAATGTGGCTGATCAAATTCAAAAAAATAGAATGACAAAAGCTTTTGTCAGGGCAGCACAAGAAACGGGAATCCATTTTACTGCGGATCCAAATGGAAAAAATCAAGAAGGAGTTTTCTTCCATCAAGTGACTCAAAAAAATGCTGCAAGAGAGAGTGCAGCCACTGCTTACCTTAACCCTGTAAGAAATCGCCCTAATTTAACAGTGGTTACTGGTGCTAATGTCACAAAAATTGAGTTTGAAAATGAAAAAGCTGTAGGAGTTAGATATTCAAAAGGTAAGAACAATTCGATTGCAAGAGTGAATAGAGAAGTAATTGTAAGTGCGGGTGCGATTAATACACCTCGACTCCTATTGTTATCTGGGCTAGGCGATGAAGGAGATTTAAAAAAACTTGGTATAAAGGTAATCAGAAATATCCCCGGCGTGGGAAAAAATCTACATGACCAGCTCGAGGTGTATGTAACTGCTCGCACAAAAGACCCAATTACATATACTGGAGAAGATCGAGCATTACGGGCAGTAGTCCACGGCATTCAATATCTTTTGTTTAAAACTGGTCCTGCCACGGCAACAGTTACTGAAGCGGGTGCATTCGTAAAGAGCGATCCAACTCTTATGTACCCAGATATCCAATTGCATGCCCTTCCGGTTTATGTAAAATGGAAAGATCTTGCTCGAAAAGCCAGCAAAGCACCAGGTCACGGAATCACAATTCTGGCATGCTTCATTCGTCCCCAAAGTCGCGGAGAGGTGAAGTTGGTTTCAGCAGATCCGAGAATTGCACCAGCAGTAGATCCCAATTATCTTGCTGAAAAAGTTGATACAGATATTTCCGTTAAAGGCATCCAACTAATTCGTCAAGTTATGGCAGCTCCCGCACTTAAAGAACTTCTAACTGAGGAAGATATGCCAGGCTCTCACGTTCAGAGCGAGCAGGAGATAGCTGATTATATTTTGCAATGGGGTAAAACTGACTACCATCCGGTTGGAACCTGCAAAATGGGGAATGGCACAGATGCCGTAGTGAATTCGAGATTAAAGGTGCATGGAGTTAGAGGACTTAGAGTTATTGATTCTTCGATTATGCCTTCAATTATTAGTGGCAACACCCAGGCTCCTTCCATGATGATTGGTGAAAAAGGTGCAGCCATGATTCTTGAAGACTGGGAAGAGGAATCTAAATGTTGAAGAGTTTGGGTGAACAGACTTTTACCTATGTTTTGCCCAGGAATAAGGTTCAGCTAAGCGTATTTGAACCAAATAATTACACTGTAAACTGGTTAAATAAGCGTAGATGAGAGATAAGACAACCCTGCAGTCCTCACTGCTAACGAGGTAAGGTGTTAAAGCCTTCAGGAGTTCAAATCTCCTCGTCTCCGCTCTGAGTTATATGAGTAAAGGATGCGCGTGCCCCAATACAAAGTAGCAATCGTCGGAGCTGGTCCCGCAGGATACTTTGCCGCGATGGCACTTCAGAATCTTCAGACTGAAGAACTTCAGTTTTCAATCGACATGATTGAACGCCTACCAACCCCGTGGGGCTTAGTGCGAAGCGGTGTTGCACCAGATCACCCAAAGATTAAGACTGTCTCAAAGGTATTTGAAAAGGTTGCAAACGAGCCAAATTTTAGATTGTTTGCAAATGTTGAACTCGGAAGCGACATAACCATTGAGC
>Ga0114958_10001562_pt1 | contig 17839 bp, 15 predicted proteins | sample C_130208_EF_Meta_FD_89577 | JGI IMG/M metagenome (GOLD analysis project Ga0114958, IMG submission 89577) | Freshwater microbial communities from Lake Croche, Canada to study carbon cycling - C_130208_EF_MetaG | ecosystem: Environmental > Aquatic > Freshwater > Lake | place: Lake Croche, Canada...
GCGAGTGTGGAGGAGCGCGTCCCTCCTTTTTTGAAGGGGAAGGGCACGGGCTGGATTACAGCTGAATACGGGATGTTGCCAAGGGCAACCCATGAGCGCTCTTCCCGCGAAGCCTCCCGTGGTAAGCAAACCGGCCGCACCATGGAGATCCAGCGATTGATTGGCAGATCCTTGCGGGCCGCGCTGAATCTCGAAGCCTTGGGTGAAAGAACAATTACCATAGATTGTGATGTGATCCAGGCAGATGGGGGAACCCGAACCGCCTCGATTACCGGAGGATATGTCGCCCTTCGGCTTGCCGTCGGACAGTTGATGGCCGCAAAGCGTCTCAAAGCCAACCCAATTCATGGCCAAATTGCCTCTGTTTCTGTAGGGATCAGTGAAGGAGTGCCCGTCCTTGATTTAGATTATCGGGAAGATTGTGATGCTGAAACCGACATGAATGTGGTGATGAACGATGCGGGTGCCTTCATTGAGGTGCAAGGGACGGCGGAGGGTCACGCCTTCCATCGCCATGAATTAGATGCCATGCTGGATCTTGCATGGAAAGGCATTGAGGAGTTGATGGTCCATCAGCGGGCCGCGCTGGAATCTGTCGGATTCTAAGAGCGTTGAGTCGGCGGCGATGAGACGCCGGGCAGCACCCCGGCGTCTTTGTCGTGAGGCTTTGAGTTAATGCGGGCTGCCGGCGCGCATGGCCGCCGGGACCTCTACCAACTTTCCTGTTTTGACATCGTAGATGAAGCCATAGATAGGGATGTAGTTGGGGACGAGGCTGTGATTTCGAATCCGGTTGACGTCGTCAAGAACACTTTGCTCGTTATCTTGGAAAGCCAGCCAATTGATGAATTTGCCATCCGTTGAGCCTGGACCCTTGCCGTTATCGTGCCAGCCCTGGGCATCAATGCTCGCGGTATCGAGACTTTTGCCCAATAAATCTCCCATGATGTCATCGTTAAACAGCAGCATCCCGCAATCCGTATGATGGATAACAAAGAATTCCTGGGTGCCTAGGAGCTTATGGGAGATGACGAGTGAGCGAATGGCATCGTCACTGGCGCGGCCACCAGCATTTCGAATGACGTGCGCATCACCTTCTGATAATCCCGCATATTTAGAGGGGTGGAGGCGGGCATCCATACACGTCAGAATGGCAAAGCCGCGCGCAGGGGGGAGTGGCAAATCGCCTTTGGTGAAGGTAGCGGCATATCCTTGGTTGGACTCAAGGACTTCGGTCAGAATCTTGCTCATCTTTTGCTCTCCTCAGTAGGGTATTTTCATTGTTTTTTGGCGGGGTGCCCTTGGTGTTCCGATGGCTCTCAGAATTCCTTGGACCAACAAGGCTTTCATTAGAAGGATTCCGTATGAAAAAAGTTCTTATCGCTAGCAATAATTCCGGCAAATTGCGCGAAATCGAGGCTATCTTATCAGTGTATGGAATAAGTGCGATCCCGCAATCGGCCTATGAGATTGGGGATGCCGATGAAACGGGCCTCACCTTTATAGAGAATGCCCTTATTAAGGCGCGTCACGCCGCTACCCAAACGGGACTTCCAGCGATTGCGGATGATTCTGGGCTATCCGTTGATGCGCTGGATGGGGCTCCTGGGGTCTTTTCGGCCCGCTACGCCGGAGTCGGCGCCGGAACGGCAGCTCATAATAAGAAGCTTTTATCCGCGCTTGAAGGCGTCCCCAGGGCTCAAAGAACCGCCCATTTTAGGTGCGTCATGGTTTTTCTTCGTCAGCCCTTCGATCCTAACCCGCTGATCGCCGAGGGGCGGTGGCCTGGCCGCATTCTCGAAGAGGCCTCCGGGGAGGGAGGATTTGGCTATGATCCCCTCTTCGAAGTGGATGGGCTGTTGGTCTCAGCGGCCTCCCTGTCTCCTCGGGTGAAGAACCAACAAAGTCATCGGGGTCAGGCACTGAGGCAGTTGGTCGACCTTATCAGGGCCGATCCTTTTTTAGGTCTCTAGCGGCCTTTGGTGAGACGTCCTAGGATGCCTCGGATCAATTCGCGGCCTACTTTGCGACCGAGCTCAGAGCTTGCCGCCGACATCGCACTTTTGGCTGCCTTTTCGAGGATGCCACCAAAGGCATCGGTCTCAGGCGGAACGGATTCAGCCGCCTTGTAGCTCAGCATCTCATGGGCTGATGGCCGGTCAATGCCCGTCGCATAACGGGCGAGATAAGGGGATCGGGCCATGATGGTCTGCCGCTCTTCTGGGCTGATAGTCCCCATGCGTGATCTTGGCGGAACGACCTTGGCCCGCTCAACCGGAGCGGGAATTCCACCCTCCATCAGCGTTGAGATGAGGGCTTCACCAACGGCGAGTTCGGTGATGGTGGTGGCCACATCGAGCCTTGGGTTTTGGCGAAACGTTTCAGCGGCCACTTTAACGGCCTTTTGATCTTTTGGCGTGAAGGCCCTCAAGGCATGTTGCACGCGATTTCCAAGCTGCCCAAGGATTGATTCTGGGACATCCATGGGATTTTGGGTGATGAAATAGACCCCAACCCCCTTGGATCTGATGAGTCTGACGACCTGTTCAATCTTTTCCAGTAAGGCTTTCGGCGCATCATCAAAGAGAAGGTGCGCTTCATCAAAAAAGAAGGCGAGCTTTGGGCGTTCCTGATCGCCTTGTTCGGGCAAGGTTTCTTGAAGCTGGGTGAGGAGCCATAAAAGAAAGGTCGCGTAGAGCTTAGGTTTTTGGAACAGCTTGTCTGCCGCAAGGATATTGATTTGACCGCGCCCTTCGAGGGTTGTCTGAAACAGATCCTCGATTGCAAGCGCCGGCTCCCCGAATAATTGGCCAGCACCTTCGCTCTCAAGAGCCAGGAGTCCTCGCTGGATGATCCCGATACTTTGTTTGCTGATGGCGCCGTAGTTTTTGCTTAAGTCCTGCGTATGTTCAGCGGCATAGATTAAGAGAGATTGAAGATCCTTTAGATTCAGCAGCAGGAGATTCTGGTCCTTGGCGACTTTGAAGAGAAGGCTGAGGACACTGTCCTGCGTCGCGTTAAGGCCTAGAAGGCGCGATAATAAAAGGGGGCCGAGGTCTGTAATCGTCGCTCTGACCGGATGCCCGTCTCGCCCAAAAAGGTCCCAGAAGACGACCGGATAAGCTTGGTGCTGGTAGCTCTCATCCCCGAGCGCCTTTGCCCGCTCTTTGAGTGTTTGGTTGTCCTGACCGGCTATAGCGAGCCCGGCTAAATCACCCTTGATGTCGGCCAGCAGGACGGGAACCCCAAGGCTTGAAAAACCTTCCGCCATTATCTGCAGAGTGACGGTTTTTCCGGTTCCGGTTGCCCCGGCAATGAGGCCATGGCGATTGGCGTAGCGTGTGTCCAAAAAACAGGGTTGCTCGCCTTTTCCGATCAGAATCTGGGGCATAGGGTGCTCGATGAGAGTTCGTGGGTGATCATTGTGCCATTGAGTGGGCTTTTAGGGGTCGGGATGAATGTTTTTGTGTATGGGAGCCTTTTAGTTCCCTTGGTCTTTGAAAGCCTGACCGGCGTGGCTCGGCAGGGGGTTCCGGCCTTACTGCAAGGCTATGCGCGCTATCCCTTATCTGGCGAGGTGTACCCCGGGCTGATGGAGGCGTCTGGTGCAGCGACCATTGGACTGCTGTTAGGTGACATCAGCCCTTTGATGCTTGAAAGGCTTGACCAATTCGAGGGGGATGCCTATGAGCGTCGGTCGGTTGATGTTCTCTCTCTCAAAGGGTTCATTGTGAGCGCTGAGACCTATATCCTTAAGGCTTGTCGTCGCAACCAAATCGTTGCTGCCCCTTGGGACTTTGAGGTTTTCGTCTCCGAAAAGCGCTGGAAACGGATGGAGGATGGGCCTTTTTAGCGCAGCTCATGTCGACTTTTACCGCAACGAACGCATCGCTCAATCGTGACAAGTTTTCCCTTGACCACGTCAAATGGAACGGAATGGTCGATCTTAAAGCGATGAAAACCGCTCCGGCAGAGGGTGCTGCCGGTTCCTCGTGTTTTTTTAGCTGGACGCTTGAAGGGAACAATATTGCTCATGGGATCTTTCGATGGCGTGAGGGCGTTTGGTTGAGCGGGAGGCGCGTGATTAGGTTATGCTTTCGGAATGGATCGGGTGCCTTTATTGCGGTCCATGGGGACTTTGGATGTGGGTATTCTCATTATGGCGAGCCGGCGATAGCGTCGCAGACTTTTCAAGTCTTGGGTAAAGGTTTTTGCTTAAGGTTTTGATAGAAGCAAGCGTGCAAGAAGATCTTCCGCACCGAAGGCGGATTATAGAGATATGACATGAATACAATCAGTCTGACAGTGGGTGGGATGAAGTGCGGGGGCTGCGAGAAGACGGTTCAGGATGCCACTTCGTCAGTTTCCGGAGTCATTTCAGTCAAGGCCTTTCATCAAGAGAATCGCGTCGAAGTGGTTTTTGATGAGTCCTTGGTGAGTCTAGCAGCTATACAAAAAGTGATAGCTGATAAGGGTTACCCTATTCTTTGAAGGCGTTTGCCGCTCTGATTACACTATCCCGCTTTCTATGGACGACAAGGCCAAACTTCCGGTCACTATAGCTATTTCTGGCGCAGCTGGTCAGATCAGTTATTCCCTGCTGTTTCGATTGATTGTGGGGGATCTTCTAGGGCTCGATCAGCCGATCATCCTTCGACTTTTGGAAGTTCCTCAAGTCATCGGTCAACTCGAAGGGGTTGCCATGGAGCTTGAGGACTTTGCGTCGCCGATTTTGGCGGGGCTGAGCTGCCATAGTGATCCCCTTGAGGCTTTCAAGGACGCGGATCTGGTGTTTCTGGTGGGCGCCAGAGCCCGAGGGCCCGGAATGGAGCGCGCGGATCTTCTGGAGGTCAATGCGGAAATCTTTGCCGAGCAGGGTTGGGCGATTAACGCGGTCGCGAAGCGTTCGGTCAGGGTTCTGGTCGTTGGTAATCCGGTGAATACGAATACCTTGATTGCCATCAGTAATGCGCCCGATCTCGATGCATCGCAGTTTTCAGGGATGACCCGACTTGATCACAACCGGGCGGTTGGTCTCCTCGCAAGAACCTGTGAGAAGCCCTCTACGGCCGTCGAAGGGGTCATTATCTGGGGAAATCACTCGACCTCACAGTATCCTGACTTTCACCATGCAACTATCGATGGGTGTCCCGTTGTGGCCTGCGTGGGCCAGGAGTTTGAGGCATCCTTCATCGAGATCGTAAGGCGACGAGGGGCCGAAGTCATTCGTGTTCGCGGAAAATCCAGCGCGGCTTCTGGCGCACATGCAGCGCTCTGTCAAATGCGTGACTGGCTCAAGGGGACCCCGAAAGGCTCTTGGACCAGTATGGCGGTGGTGAGCGATGGGAGTTATGGAATTACACCCGGCTTGGTGTTTTCATTTCCCGTTGAGACGCATGATGGCCATTGGCGGATCATCGAGGGACTCGCCCTTGATGCCGCGAGTGAGGCGCTTATCAAAGCCAGTGAAGCCGAGTTGTTGCAGGAGCGTGATTTGGTGGGGCACCTGATCACCCGCCCTCCGGCGCATCACGCTTAGTTTTCCTGGGGCGAATGGTTCTCGGCCAGCAGAAATTCCAAGAGCGCCTTTTGCGCGTGAAGCCGATTCTCCGCTTCTTCCCAAACCACGCTTTGTGGGCCCTCAAGGACGCTGGCGCTGACTTCTTCGCCCCGATGGGCTGGGAGACAGTGCATGAATAAGGCTTCAGGAGCGGCGCGGCTCATGAGGTGATCGTTCACCTCAAAGCCTCGAAAGGCCAGCTCCCGCCTGGACTGCTCTTCTTCTTGGCCCATACTCGCCCAGACATCTGTGACCACCAAGTCGGCGCCTTCTGCTGCGGCATGTGGCTCGCGCATCAAGACAGCTCGCCCGTCTGCCTTGTCCATGAAAGATTGATCAGGCTCATAGGCGGGAGGGCAGGCGATCTTTAGGGTGAAGTCAAGCAAGGATGCCGCTTCGAGATAGGAGTGACACATATTGTTGCCATCACCGATCCAGGCGACGGTTTTCCCTTTGATATTGCCTCGGTGTTCGAAATAGGTCTGCATGTCGGCAAGGAGCTGGCAGGGATGACTTTGATCGGTGAGGCCGTTGATGACCGGGACGCGGGAGTGTTGGGCGAACAGTTCAACGGTCCGGTGTTGATGTGTTCTCAGCATAATGCAGTCCACCATCCTCGAGATCACGCGCGCGGAATCCTCGATAGGTTCACCGCGACCCAGCTGAGTATCCCTTGGGGAGAGAAAGATTGCGGCCCCACCCAGCTGGATCATTCCTGTTTCAAAGGAAATGCGCGTGCGGGTTGATGATTTCTCGAACAGCATGGCGAGAACCTTATTCTTCAGAGGCTCATGGCCCGTTCTCTGTAATTTTAGCTCCGTGGCTCGCTTTAGGAGTCCTAGAAGCTCGGCCTGAGACAAATCGGAGAGGTTGACGAGGTGGCGTAAGGGCATGGTGGTGGTGTCTCCGAGGCTTAGGCGCCTGTATGGGCTTGGACGACACCAATGACTGTGTCGATCAGATGGCGGGTCTCGTCATCATTAAGAATGAGGGGTGGCAACAGCCTGATGGTCCGTTCAGCGGTTACGTTGATGAGGATGTGGGCATCAAGCGCTTTCATGGGAAGCTCTGGGCAGGGCGCATCGAGTTCAATGCCGATCATGAGCCCTCTGCCTCGGACCTCTCTGACCTTGGGGTTGTTTTTGAATGCCGCCTCGAAGGCGCTTCTTATGGTCTCGCCTAATGAGGCTGCCCGCTGAACCAGATGCTCATCACTCAAAATGTCGATGACACTGAGGGCCGCCCGGCAGGCCAAGGGATTGCCGCCGAAGGTGGAGCCGTGATTTCCCTGGGTCAATACCTCGGCGGCAGCGCCTCGAGCGAGGCAGGCCCCGATCGGGAAACCGTTCCCCAAGGCTTTAGCAAGGGTCATCACGTCTGGTTTGATGTTGGCGTGCTGAAAACCAAACCATCGCCCAGAACGGCCCATACCGCATTGCACTTCATCAAACATCAAAAGCCAGTGGCGCTGATCGCATAAGGTTCTCAATCTTGTGAGGTATTCATTTGGGGCAACCCTGATGCCGCCTTCTCCCTGGATAGGCTCGAGAAAGATGGCGACGATGTCCGGGTCATCAAGTGCTTCGATCTGGTCGCCATCACCAAAAGGGGCCCGAATGAAGCCTTCGACTAAAGGCTCAAAGCCTTCTTGAACCTTTCTGCTGCCCGTGGCGCTCAAGGTAAACAGCGTTCGGCCATGAAAACTATTCTCCATCACGATGACCTTGGGATGGCTGATTCCGCGGCTATGACCGTATTTTCGGGCCAGCTTTAGCGCGGCTTCATTGGCCTCAGCGCCTGAATTCGAGAAAAAAACGTTGTCGAGCCCGCTGAGCGCTGCGAGCCTTTCCGCCAGCTGTTCCTGGAGAGCGATGCCGTAGAGGTTCGAGGTATGAATGAGGGTTCTGGCTTGATCGCAAAGAGCCTCGGCTATTTTGGGATGAGCGTGGCCAAGATTACAGACAGCAATACCCGAAATTGCGTCCAGGTAACGTTGCCCTTCGGTGGTCCATAGCCAAGGCCCCTGGCCGCGTTCGAAGGACACGGGCATCCGGGCATAGGTCGGCATCAGGGAAACGGTCATGGAGTCTCTCCGCCATAAAATAAAAAAGGCAGTCCAGGGACTGCCCTTAAAAAATCAAGCCGGGCATTATATGTTATTCGGCCTAGATATCAAGATTTATTGTTTTGCACAAGGGATCAGGCTTGTCCCTTTTAGGTTTCGGCAAGATTACCTTTTTCCTCCAGCCAGATTTTACGGTCGCCAGCCCGCTTCTTGGCCAACAGCATATCGAGGCAGTCTTCGGTATCGCGAGGCTCATCAAGCGTTAATTGCACCAGTCGGCGGGTGTCAGGGTTCATGGTGGTTTCCCTGAGCTGGGATGGATTCATTTCGCCCAGTCCTTTAAAGCGCTGGACGTTGACCTTGCCTTTGATTTTCTCAGCCTCAATGCGGTCGATGACTCCCTTCTTTTCAGGCTCATCAAGGGCATAGAACACGTGTTTGCCGACATCAACGCGGTAGAGTGGCGGCATCGCAACGAAGACGTGCCCCGCATCCACTAAGGGCCTAAAGTGTTTAACAAAGAGGGCACAAAGGAGGGTTGCTATGTGATTGCCGTCGGAGTCGGCATCGGCCAAGATGCAGATCTTGCCATAACGAAGCCCTGCAAGGACGCTGGAGCCGGGATCAACGCCAACGGCAACGCTAATGTCGTGGACTTCCTGGGAGGCGAGTACGCCACTGGATTCAACCTCCCACGTATTGAGGATTTTCCCCCGGAGCGGCATGATGGCCTGAAAGTCCTTGTCTCGCGCTTGTTTCGCTGAGCCACCCGCTGAGTCGCCTTCCACCAGAAACAGTTCGGTGAGATCGAGATCTTGTGAGGCACAATCCGAGAGTTTTCCCGGAAGCTGAGGCCCGCTGGTGATTTTCTTTCTTATCACCTGGCGGCTGGCCTTGAGCCTCCGCTGGGCATGATCGATCACCAGTTCGGCGATGCGCTCACCCACAGCAGGGTTTTGGTTGAGCCAGAGGCTGAAGCTGTCCTTGGCAACGCCCGAAACAAAAGCAGCGCATTCCCTGGAGCTTAATCGCTCCTTGGTCTGGCCTGAGAACTGGGGGTCCAGCATTTTGAGGGAGAGCACGTAGTGGCAACTCTCCCAAACGTCTTCGGGGGCAATCTTGATGCCGCGCGGCAGTAGATTTCGAAATTCACAGAATTCCCTGACGGCCTCGGTTAGGCCAGTGCGGAGCCCATTCACGTGCGTCCCGCCCTGAGCGGTTGGCACCAGATTGACATAGCTTTCAGTGACAGGCTCTCCCCCGGAGCTTGTCCAAACAACAGCCCAATCTACCGCTTCCTGCTTTCCGGAGAGGCTTCCGATAAAGGGCTCTTCAGGAATGCACTCCTGGTCGCCGATACGATCGATTAAGTATTGGGGAAGCCCATTTTCAAAATACCAGATCTCTTCTTCGCCGGTGTGATCATCCTTGAGTGAGATGTTTAGGCCAGGGCAAAGCACGGCTTTCGCCCGAAGGAGGGCCTTGAGTTTTTGGGTCGCGATTTTAGGGGAATCAAAATAATGGGTTTCCGGCCAGAAGCTGACGGTAGTTCCGGTATCTTTTTTTGTGGTCGTGCCAATAGCATTGAGGCTACGAACCTTTTCACCCCGCTCAAAGCCGATATCCCAGATGGTTCCATCCCGCTTGATTTCAACGTCAAGGCGAACTGACAAGGCATTGACGACCGAAACGCCGACCCCGTGGAGGCCCCCTGAAAAACCATAGCTCTTGTTGGAGAATTTTCCGCCGGCATGCAGCTTCGTTAGGATCACTTCAACGCCTGAGATGCCCTCTTCGGGATGCAGGTCGACCGGCATGCCTCGGCCGTCATCACGGACCTCGACGCCTCCGTCGGTCATGATGCGAACATGAATGTGGGTGGCATGTCCCGCGAGGGCTTCATCAACACTATTGTCAATGACTTCCTGGGCCAGATGGTTAGGGCGCGAGGTGTCGGTATACATGCCGGGTCGCTTTCTGACCGGGTCAAGACCTGAGAGGACTTCGATGGAGGCGGCGTCGTAAGTATCGTTCATGGTCCTCGTTGTCTGATGGTGGGCGTCAACTTTGAGGTGTTCGGTTTAATCTGGAGTCAGCGATCTTCTGACTCGGCGGCGATGCATCAACATGTAGGTGATAGCGATCAGAGTGGACAAGGCGATGGCTCCCAGAACGGCTTCGTGGGCATATTCTTGTATCAATTCCTTTTGAGCGCCGATTAGGTAGCCAAGCCAGCTCAGGGTGGCCACCCAGAGGCCGGCACCGGCAAGAGTATAAAGGGTGAAGCGCCAATGGTTCATTCGAGCAAGGCCCGCGGGAATGGAGATCAGATGCCGAATGACCGGGAGCAGTCGCCCTATAAAGGTCGAGACTTCGCCATGTTTCAAAAAGAATTGTTCCACCCGCTCGATGTGCGCCTCGCGGATGAAGACTTTATGACCGTATTTGATCAGTAGCCCTCTCCCCAGCCATGAGGCGACAAAGTAGTTGGCGTAAGCGCCAGCGAGGCTTCCTAAGGTCCCGCTTATGATCACCAGGGTCATGTCCATCTTTCCCTCATGGACGAGGTAGCCTGCGGGAGGCATAACGAGCTCACTCGGAATCGGGAAGATCGAACTCTCCATGGCCATCAGCAGAAAGATGCCAGGATAGCCAAGATCGCCGATGGTGTTCACCAGCCAGATGATAATGTCGTGCATGCTTATGGTGGGGTTGGGGTGGGTTAAGCGGGTCTTCTAAAGCCATTGGTCATTGGGAATCGGCGGTCGCGTCCGAAGGCTCGGCGGGTCACCTTGACGCCAGGTGGTGCCTGGCGACGTTTGTATTCGTTGCGATCGACGAGGCCCGCTACGCGCGTTACAACGTCGGGATCGAATCCGGCATTAATGATAGTCTCGATGGATTGGTCCTGTTCGATATAGCGCTCGAGGATGTCGTCAAGAATGGGGTAAGGTGGAAGCGAGTCTTCGTCACGCTGATCATGCCTTAATTCGGCGGAGGGCGCGCGCGTTATAACGCGCACAGGAATAACGGGCGATAGGCTGTTGCGGTGCTCAGACAATCGATAGACCAGCATTTTGGGGATATCTTTGAGTGGCGCAAATCCGCCTGCCATATCGCCGTATAGCGTCGCGTAACCAACGCTCATTTCGCTTTTGTTGCCGGTGGTGAGAAGGATCTTTCCTGTTTTATTTGACAGCGCCATCAGGAGGGTGCCACGGCAACGTGCTTGAATATTTTCCTCGGTGGAGTCGGGTGTGGTCCCTTCCAGTGCTGGAGCTAGAAGGTTTAGAAAGGACTGGAAGGCCGGCTCAATCGGGATAATGTGGTGTTTGCACCCAAGCGCGGCCACTTCAAGAAGAGCATCCTCATTGCTCATGTCTGCGGTGTATCGGGAAGGCAGAAGGACGGCCTCCACTTGGTCTTTGCCCAGAGCATCGACGGCGAGCGCCAAGGTGAGGGCAGAGTCTATGCCGCCAGAGAGGCCAAGTAGAGCGCCCTTAAATCCGTTTTTTTGGACGTAGTCCCGAATGCCGGTCGTTAGGGCCTGATAGATGCCGGCCTCGTCTGACAAAGTCGCAGACTTATTGCCAGGGATGAGTTGAGGTGTGGGTCCCTTGGTGAGTTCGACGAGTACCATCGCTTCCTGAAAAGCCGGGGCCTGATGGGTGCAAGCCCCATCTCGGTCCATCACAAACGAATGGCCGTCGAAGACGAGCTCGTCTTGTCCTCCGACCAGGTTGATGTAGGCCAGTGGTACTCCTGTTGCGGCGATGCGGGCACGCGCCTGTTTTTTTCGCTCTTCGGCTTTTCCTTGATGGAATGGAGAGGCGTTGAGATTCAGGATGAGCGTGGCGCCCGCTTCGGCTGTTTCCTCGACGGGCCCCGGCTGCCAGATGTCTTCACAGATCGTCACGCCGATACGTTGTCCTGCGGCCTCAAAAACACAGGGGGACTCGCCTGGGATGAAGTAACGCTTTTCGTCGAATACGCCGTAATTGGGGAGAAGGCGCTTTCTGTAGTGATGCTTGATAGCGCCATCCATGATGATGGCTGCGGCATTATAGGTTCCGTCTGCAGTTTTCTCGGGGTAACCCACGATGACCATAATGCCCTTGATGGCGCCACAGAGGTTTTTAAGGCCCTGGGATATAGAGGCCATGAAGTCATTTCGGAGCAGAAGGTCCTCTGGCGGGTAGCCCGAAAGACAAAGCTCAGGAAAGACTATGATTGACGCGTCGAGTTTTTCTCTGGCGTTGATGGCTGCATCGATGATGCGCTTTGTGTTCCCTAAGACGTCGCCGACGGGGAAATCCATTTGCGCTAGGGCTATTTTGAGGTGATTCATCGACGTTTCAATGGTCGGGCTCTTCTTCGTATCGAATGTCTGTTATGAGCCAGCGCAGATCCCCGGAGGGCGTTTTGACGGTAACAGCATCTTCGAGCTCTCGCTTGAGTAAGGCCCGAGCTAATGGTGCATCGACGCTGATGTGGCCCCGCACCGTATCAATTTCATCCGCGCCAACGATCCTGAAGGTGCGTTCATCACCCGCTTCATTCTCTAGGGAGACCCATGCGCCAAAAAAAACCTTATTTCGGTTGTCTGGACTTTGATTGACGACCGTAAGATTTGGTAGTCGCTTTTGGAGATACCGGATACGTCGATCAATCTCGCGAAGCTCTTTCTTTCTGTAAATATATTCTGCGTTTTCTGACCGATCTCCCTCTGCCGCCGCGGCTGCGAGGTGTTGAGTGACGTCTCCTCGTCTCATCCAGAGCCCCTTAAGCTCGGCTTCAAGCCGATTGAAACCCGCAAGGGTGATGTAGGGGGATGATCTGGGTGGGGCAGCTCGCCAGCGAGACATTTTAGGGGTGTCTGTTCAAAGGATCATTATAACAGCGCCAATCGTTAGGGCAGATTTCCTTCTCGGCTTCAATGGTGACGAAAGTCTCTGAAGTCTCAATTCAGAGGGATCAAGCGGTTCACAGTTTTACACAATAGCGATAGAATTGAATGGCTGGGGATTTAAGGTCCCCGCATCATTAGGCCGGCGTAGCTCAGTTGGTAGAGCGGCGCACTTGTAATGCGCGGGTCGAGGGTTCGAATCCTTTCGCCGGCTCCATATTTATCAATGACTTAGGCCCTTATCGGGCCTTTGTTATTTTTGTTGGGGTAACGCGGGGGTAACTTCCGGCCGAGGTTTTTCCTCATCAAGCCACGCGCGATGACTTCGCATACTGGAAGATTGACCAATAGCCTCTACCCTGCATCCAGATCGCGATTTGCCGAACAAAGCCCTTTCCCAGAAAATCCCAATCCTTCAGACCCCACCACCCCGGGGACCCCCCTTTCCAATTTGGGGCTCCTACAATCAACAGGTATACAAATCCGGACGAAAGGCAAGCAAAGTTTTTCGAAACCAGTTCTTTCTTATATGTCGAAAAGACGACAAACACATTGGGATCAGGAACTATAGAAACCTGCCAAACGAACACCCTGCACCTTGCACAGTCCAATCCCATAGGGAGGAGCCATCTGGCATACTGCCTGACCTGTTCGATCCGTCGAATCTTTCCCAGAACTTAGCTCTCCTCCAGCCCCCCCCCACCGGGGGTGGGACCCCCTCTCCAGATTTACCTCCCCTAGACAGACCTTTACACGAATCCAGACAAAGGACGAGCACCTTGAAAGACACATACTTACAGGCGCCTACCATGCGTAGGGCTCGCTCTGTTGCAAAATGATGCCTACCCTAGCCCCTAGCTCCTCAAGTATCGAGCCTACAAGGCTCCCCCGACATCAGCTCTGCATTAAGCCATATGGTGGCATATATGAGCGGTAAAAAAAGGAGGAGCTCAGTTACTGTTGTGTGGAAGAAAAAACCCTAGAAAGAGGGAATAACCCTTGACCAAGTAGTGAAAAAGCTTGACACGCCCATCATCTGGTGGTATTAGTGGGGTGGCACCAAAGATAATAACGTTATACGTTAAGTGTATAAGAGGGTTAAAGAAACTGAGATTATGTTCTCCCATAGCAGGTAAGTCTTTGCTTATGGTTGTTTCTGCGGTTATGTGCAAAGAAAGAATCGAGTAATCGAGTTGTCTGGTGTAGGTATAACTAAACGGAGCATGAAATGAAGTTTAATCTTCGAAAATCTGGTTTATTAGGTTTGGCGATAATCTCTAGCATGACAATCGCAAATATAAATAGCGCTGAAGCTGCGAAAATCTACCGAATCGGTGATACTGGTCCCGGTGGTGGGATTGTATTCTATGTAAATTCGACACCGTTCAAAGGTGACTATAAGTATTTAGAGGTAACGCCACAAGATATCAGTGGCAGCACAGTTTGGTGCGACCCTAGTAAAACTTTAGTCGGTGGAAACACCGCTTGGCAGACTCAACCGCATGGTTCAGGCGCATCTGCAACCGATACGATTGCTAGTCAGTGCATTACGAGCGCGGCATCAATTGCCGCGGGTTACGTATCCCCAACGGGTAAAAAAGACTGGTATCTCCCAACGGTTGGTGAGGCTAATCTAATTAGGAGTGCGCTACTATCAGTTGGACTTGGTATTCCAGACTCAAATATATGGACCTCTTCCGAGTTTGACGCAAACTTAGCCTGGATGGAGAACCTCAGAACAGGCCTTCAGAATATGGACTACAAGTACCACAAGTGGGCTGTGCGAGCCATTAGGAAGTTCTAACCATTTAAATATAATCGAGAATTACTATGTTAAGCAAAGATTTATTCAACGCATTTGGGAAGTTCTTTTCTTTATTTGCTGTGACGATTTTACTGACGTCTATTGTTTTCTCAGAGGCTTCTGTGGCAGGTTGTCAAGGGACACAAGTATCCGCCTGCTCCAGCACATCCGCTAGCAATTGCGGAAGCGGGACAGCAACCTACCAGATTACGGGCGCCAGTCCAAACTACCAAACGACTTATTGCACACAATGCAGTGTCTGCATTCCTGGTTCATCAGATTGCATTAATGGTGCTCTTGGTTGTAACGCTTGCCAGCAACAGACCTCAGAAACAGTAACTGGTGTTCAATGCGTATCTGTTCAGGGCTCTTGCACTGCGAGTGGGACAACGTGCTCTTATACTGATTAGCCCCTTTGATATACGCGCTTCTAACGCTGTTACGAGAGGTAAAGGCCATTTACCTCTTCTGCGATTACCGCGCTAAATATTAGCGCGGTTTTTTCAAGCTTCATATTGTAGAGCAATGTTAGGCTCGTTATGTTTTTTTGATATTGGTTCAACACAACCCCTTTGAAGAAGAAAACTTATGGGTTTTGATAGGGGATCGGCAATAATCTCTTTGTGGATCTAAGTTATTCTCGAATTTGTGTATATTGGGATTATTCAAACTTCAAATATAAATGGTAATGGTTATGAAATTTTTTTTTACTGTATCCCATGTTTTCTTAATAATTATTGCGTCTACTGCAATGTCAGTGCGCGCTGACCCTTCAAAACCTATAACTCCGCAGGCTCAGAACCAACAGGTAAAGGCACAACAGATAAAGTCACCAAAATTAAAACCATATGCCTATAATGTTTTCTACAAGGTCTATCAAGGGAAAGTCGTCTATTTTGAGATGATTAGGACTAAAGACGGGCTGCGTAGAGTTAAGATGTATCCGTATGGCAAGGCTAAAGCTAAGCTTGGATCAGCGCGCCCCATTATTTCATCGAACAAATTCATGCCCTATATTCGTGCATTAGCTGCCAAGGAGAAGATGGCGGCAAAACGGCCGATTAAATTTTCAAATACTAACAATTCTAAGAATGAAAAAGGTATTTTGAATAGTAGAGCCTCCTCTACACCAATAACATCTGGTTTAGGTATGGGGTACAACACATCTACAGGATATATTGGCCCAGAGAGTGTCTGCTATAATGCAACCACCGTAAGTAACAATAATCAAAGTAGCCAAAACTTAAGTAGTTCTAATACAGCATCAAGCGTTGCTGATCAATATGGGGCATCATCTAGCATTAGTGGATCTTATGACGGATTTAGAGCTTCATATAACTTTACCTTCCAAGATAGTTATCAAAATAGCGGGAATGCAGGTCAGATTTATTATAACGCATATTCTACATATCAACTTACTAATACCCTTCAGACCTCAGATCCCATCAACTCGTATGGAGACGCGGCGCAACAAGCTGGGACTTTCACATCAGATTGTGGAAGCTCTTTTGTAAACTCAATGACAGCGGGAATGCTGATCACAAGTCAATTCTATTGGTCGAGTAGCAGTAGTTCAACATCAGAAAGTATTAATGATCAAGTTACTGGAAGCTACACCACCCTGGCCTCGACTACGGATGCAATTAGTTACGCTACTTCACAGACAAGCTCTTCTACCACTTTTAACTTTATTACCTATACTTACGGTGGAGGTGCACAGGCAGTTGCAACAATGTCCGCAGCTACAAGCGGAAATAGTAACGAATCGACTTGTCTGGAGACTGGGAGCAGTTCTGCTTGTACATCATTCTTCGATTCAGTGCAGACGGCAGCTGATACTGCAATTTCAGATTTTGAGGCCTCACTCCCAACCAATGGTGATTACTCGAGCTTCGAGGTTTTCCCTGATGGTATTGCTGGAGCTTCATCGAATACACAACCCATTTATTATGAGCCACTGAATACTTTGCTCTCGAACTCAGTTACGTATACTGATGAATTGCTGCCTTATACTGCGCAACTGAATAATTATGTAACCATTCTGAATCAGATTTCCACCCTTAACCAGAGGGCATCTTTTGTGAATGGACTAGTTACACAAAACTACTTCAATCCATCGTATTTTCTGAATATATCCTACTATAGCTTGAACCCTTTGGTGTCAGCGTATCAGGCTGATTACGATACTTTGACCAAAAACTTATCGAGTTGTCTGAATTATTCCGCAACCTCTGGGAGCTCTTCATCCTCTAGTGTGCAGACTGCATGCGCGCCAATATTGAATCTATATAGCCAAGGCATAACAAATGCTTACCAATACTATGCGGCAGGTGGGCCAAGCTCGGTGTCTAGCAGTTCAAATCAGACCCTTGTTCAGCAAAACACCATTGCCTTGCAATATACAGGGACAAACACAACGACCAATTTATATCCTGGCAATAGTATTAATTTCGCTTGCTGTAATAGCCAGATTCCCACAGACCTTGTTTGGACTCCCGTAGTAAATTCGACTCCTACGTACCAACCTAACACCTCTGCCCTGATTGCATTTGGCGATCAAGTATATCCCACGGTCGGTTCCGGACAATGGACCACTAGCAACGCGGCATTCACGCAGATAATATCCACCAATAGCAATGCCCCACAGAATACTATGAGTATTCCAGTTAGCTCATATGTTGCTAATGATTGTACGGTCACTTACTCGACAATTGGTTATATTTCATGCAGCAGCACCATGACCTACAATTATACCAATAATTGTACCGCGCCAACATTTGGTGCACCATGTGGTATAACGGGGATCATTACATTCCCTTCTAGTAGCTCTACTATTACTCAGACGCTCAACCTAGGCCCAATTCCGAACTTCTTCGTTGAATAATAGAGATTGCTTATGCAAGCTCAGGTTTTATTGGATTGATAGGAAAGAAATAGTAAATCTTGTAGAAACAATACCCGCTTCTATTCTATAAGGGCTGATTAAATTTGAATCAGCCCTTCTATTCTTCTCGAATCTTAATCGATTCAAATCCTGTGATGTAACAACTTTGCGCACTCACGAAGCCTTGAGATTCCGGTAATTCTTTTCTATATCGAACAAGATTCCCATCTTTTTCTGAACACATACGTCATTATGAAAAAAATACATTTCTTTGCTGTAACATTGCTCTTCCTCATTAGCGGCGTCGTTTCAGCTGACAGGAAGGCAAACTTAACCGTGCTCAAGCAAGAGCTACAAACCATTAAACCAGATAGCATCACGGAGACCCCAATCAAAGGGCTATACGAAGTTGTTGTGGGCGCTCAACTTTTCTATGTTTCTGAGGATGGGAAGTTTCTTATCAATGGTTCGATGATGAACAGGATAACGAAGGAAGATCTCAGCGAAAAGCGCCTCTCATTAATACGGCTTAAGGAGCTTGAAAAAGTCGGTCTCGACAAAATGATCGTTTTCAAGCCTAATATTCAGAAGCATTTTATTTATGTTTTCACGGATATTGA
>Ga0114958_10001565_pt1 | contig 17835 bp, 19 predicted proteins | sample C_130208_EF_Meta_FD_89577 | JGI IMG/M metagenome (GOLD analysis project Ga0114958, IMG submission 89577) | Freshwater microbial communities from Lake Croche, Canada to study carbon cycling - C_130208_EF_MetaG | ecosystem: Environmental > Aquatic > Freshwater > Lake | place: Lake Croche, Canada...
ATGAACATAGTGAACCATATTATAGATATAATAAAAGTAAAGTAGAATATTTACAAATGCAAGTTGATCAATATGAGTTCCTAGATGAAGCTATTAATAATCCAGAATTTGAAACTACTTATACATTCGTATTAGGACATGAACCAATTATACATGCACCTCATTCAAAAGAATTATGCGAAGAAACAGATCGAGTACAACTTTTAAGAATTAATGAACTAATAAATAGAAATAATAACGTTGATTTCTATCTTAATGCGGATGAACATAATCTACAATCTATTTCTAGTAAAATGTCTAAATTAAAATACATTATATCTGGTGGCGGTGGTGCATTAGGTGACTTTCCGGTTGGACTATATAATAAAAAATTAGAAAATATTGACTTTATTTTACAAACCGATAAATATCGATTTAATAATGTAATTGCTTCACATGGATATGTAAGATTTGAAATAAATAAAGACAGTGTACAATATCATTTTGTAGTACCAGATTATGTAAGTAATAATTTGGATAATACAATCGATAGATTTGATGATAGTATTTTTAGTGCTCCATTCAAGATAATCTCAACTGATGTATCGACCGCATTATATATATCACCAAAATGTTCTATGCTAAAGGAAGGAGGTAGATACTATCAAAAGTATCTAAAGTATAAGCAAAAATATCTTGTTCTAAAACAACTAGATGCTTTTGTGCAAGCCGAAGGTTCAAGCAAAAATATCTTGTTCTAAAAGAACAAGATGAACAGTTGAAAACTTTATAATTAATATTTTACCTCTTATGAAATAATAGACTCTTAATTCTACATTTATTACAAATAGTATTATTTGCAATACCTCTTGTAATATCAATTTGTTCTAGACATTCTTTTACTTCACATTTAACTGTACGTGGTATTGATACAACTAATTTATTAATCATACATCTTGTTAATTCGTATATAGACGAATCATTCATATTCAGATTATTCTAAATATATATTAATTTATTGTTAAATCTAATAATAAATTAATTCAATTTTTACATTAAGTTATATCCGAATGATAATCTTTCTTTCTTTTCGTTGTGGGTAAAAATCAATTGAACTGACACATATACCACTAGATACTGATCTTGCATTAATATAAATATAATTCTTATTAATGTTTATATTAATAATTTCTCCAATATCTGTTGGACGATCTTTTGGATCTTTTAAATTAGAATCGTAATAATTGTATACAACTATGTCACCTATTTTAAAATCAGTAATTTTATTATTTCTATTTGGAATATACTGCATAATATCTTTAGAGATATAAATATGGGTATTTAATATAAAAATTAAAATTATAAGTAATTCATAATTTTATCAATTTTTATAAGAATTTATTTTCTATCTAATTTAAATGCAGTGATAAATAAATTTATTAATAAATACAACATATACGAAATAAATATACCACTGATTCCATATACAATAATTGTTTTTGTGTCTAATGGTTGATATGCTTTTTCACTATCATTTTCATTAGATATATTATTATTTGCATTGAAACGTTCAAACGGAGTTTCATAACTTTCAGTTGTTGATATTGTTGACATTTATACTAATATTTATATATTAGTATAAATAAAAAACTAAATAATTTTTATATTTTAATTCTTTTTCTAGTTAATAATTCTATAAGTAATTAATTGGTTAATTAATTAATTGGTTAATTAATTAATTAGTTTATTAATAAATTATTTAATCTTTTTTATTTTTTAAATAGTATAAATAATACCAAGCTACTGCTGCAGCAATAAGAAGTACTAAAATAACTGGTATACCTACTGTTATCCATAAACTAACAGGTTCTTCTTTTTTTACTACAGGAGATGGAGCTGGGGTTGGAGTTGGGGGTGGAGTTAATACAGTTGCCATTTATATATATATAAACTATATATAAAATAAAAATATAAACTAAATAATTTATTTATACAATACTATCAATAAATGCTTCTAAGTTTGGATCCCTTCCTAAAAATACTTTCATTGAATTCATAGAAGATCTAATTGATCCTTGACTTAATACTTCAGTTAAAAATAGTTTACCTAGATTTGCATCTAGTTCTTTACCCTTAAATTTACTAAATAAATCTTTAGCATAAACAAGTGACCACATATATCCATAATAACCTGCATCATATCCATTCATTAAGTGTCCAAACGAAGATAATTCGTTTGTGTTATCCATTACATCAATATCTAATACTTGTTTGGTTATTTTTTTTACTACATCAAAACTATTTCCTTTAAATTCTTTTGAGTGTACATGCATATCAATTAGACAAAAAGATAATTGTCTTGCATAATGTGCCCCTTGTAATATGTTTCTTTGAACTTTTATTTTCTCTATAACTTCATCAGGTAATGTTGGTGATAGAATTTTTAGAGTTTTTGTATTATAACACCATTCTTCAAACATCTGGCTTGGACACTCGACAAAATCCCCTTCACAATTAAAACTTGCTGTTTCCGAAATTGTACTTGTTGAAGAAATATGGTGCATTACGTGACCAAATTCGTGAAAGAATGTTTCAAGTTCATCAAATGTGAGTAAATCCTTGGCAAAATTACAAGCCATTGCTGCAACAGGAAGAGTATTAGAAGATTTAAAAATAAATGGAAATACTGCAGCATGTCCATATTTACCATCTCTTGGAAATAAATCTAAATAGAAATAACCTATCAATTTAGGATATTTTGTTTTATCAGATACATTATAAACATCATACATTGTCACATCTTTGTGCCACAATGTATCTCTATATGTATTTGTTTTTTGAAATTTGTAGGAAAGTAATCTTTCATATATTTCAAAGACATTTTCAACAGTAGCTTCTACTGGAAAATACTGCTTCAGATCTTCTTTATTTAAATTTGATAGTTTTTCTGTATGAATTCTTGAATAATATGAAATATCCCACTGTTCTAACTTATTAACATTATCTTTCTTAGCATAAGAAAGTAAGATATCATAATCTCGTAAAACAAGAGGTTTAATCTTTTCACTAATATTATTCAAAAAATTCATAACATTCTCAGTAGATCCAGCCATTGTCTGTTGTAATTCATAATCACTATGTTGTTCAAATCCAAATAACTCTGCTTGTTCTTGTCTTAGTTTAAATACTTTCTCTGCAATTTCTACATTAGTATCATATGCTTTTCTCTTAAATTCATAATTTAATTGTTTACGAATTTCACGATTACTACAATATTCCATCATCGGTACATAATCTGGATACTTTAAGTTTACTTTAATTTGTTGATTTGAATTACCCAAACTATCTATACTTGTTTGAAGATGATCCTTAATAAACTTTTCAGGTAATCCATGTACATCATTTACATCAAAAATAAATTCCTTATCATAGTTATCAACATTTAAACTATATACAGAAGTTAGTTCTGCAATTTCTTTTTTAATTTCCTTAACACGATTATATTTTTTTTCTGGGAGATCTAGACCAAGTTTTTTATAATTTAGAATTAAATCTTCCATATAATTTATTTGTTCCTCATTTAATGTACTTTTTTCAGTTTGATATTGATTATCATAATAATATTTATATACTACATATAGATCTTTTCTCATATTATTATCAATCTCTAATTGTTCAATTTCAGTTGATATATCTGTTGCATATTCACGTAGTTCTTCAGATTCATAGAAACTTTTCATTTCTAAATATGCACTATCTATAAAATTATTATTTGAGTCAATTATTGGTTGAACTAATGTGTTCCAAGTTAATGATATTAAACTAAGACCTAAAATTAATTCATTTAATTTATTAGTTTTATCAATATATCTTTCTTTAACCATGTCAAAAGACTCTGTCGTTAAACTATTATAATTTAAAATTACCTTAAGCATATCTATATAAAATTAAATAGGTATGTTTATTTTATATTTAAAAATCAATTTTTATTTGATTTCTTAGGAGGAGTACCCAACTTTAGTTGAGACGGTAGAGGTGGAAAATATAATTCACGTTTTGATTTCATTCGGCGATTCTTAAAAAATTCACTTTCTGAATTCTTGCCATCACATGGTGTTCTACAACTTATACTATAATAAATTCCTGGAAAATACTTAAATAAAGTCTTAATATCAACTTTAAAATATTTACGAATTAATTCATCAAAATAATTCGCGGTTGCCATCATTTTTTGACTTTTTGATAATCCCTCGCGGTTATAAATTTCTCTAAAACACACAATTAGATTCTCATGTGTAGTAACATCAATCACATCTTGTTTAGTTGGAAATAATGAATGTCTATATAATTCATGATAAAAGTCTAATGCTGTGTCTGGAGAATCATTTGGAAGCCCTTTTTCATCATTTTCATCTTGCTTCGCTATACTATAAGGATTACAATCAATTTTTTTATCATCTTCATTAAACACCTCTTCAGATATGGGTTGTCCAATTTTATGTAATCCAGAAAAGATCCCAGCATTTGAAACTAAATAGGGTGAAAATCTATTATTAACATATGTGTCATGTTGACGATCGATTGTAAATTCTATATCTTTTAACTTTAATTCAGGTCTATATTTAATAGGATCTTTTAATAATCTACTTTGATTAGTAAACAAACATCTTAGATTAGTCAATTGATCTAATGATTCAAAACCACATTCTACTTCATGAACATACATACAATTTGGTGGTACTATTTCTTCACTCCTATGTAAATCACATCCATGAGCTAACACTACATAAATAGATGTATCTGGATTAAAAAGATTTATAGTTGCGAGTCTTTCTAAAAAAATATTTCCATTAAGATGACTCGCTGGTATATTACCGGTAGGATATAATCTATTTGTTTCTCTTAATGTTTCTAATAATATACTACTTCTATTACCACCTATTTGATTTTTTAAGGTGAGATACTTATTTTTATACTTTAAGTATTTCTGTTGATAATCCATTAATATATTATATTTATAAAATTTATATATATAATTTATATATTTATATAAATCTATTATAATGGAAATTACAAATATAAATGGAGCAATTGGCTATATATATCTAAAACATAAAACAAATAATAACCATATATTATTATTTTCAGATAATCATTCTAGTCAAAACTATTGTTACTTGGATGGTAAATCAAATGGTACATTTATTAGTGATTTCTTAGAAATGAAACACAGTAAGGTATTATTAGAAGAAGTCCCACGAATGAATAATAAATTAATTGAATTATGGTCTTCTGAACATATACAAAAATTAAAGAATTTATATTTAAGTAAAGTAAAGAAGATTAATGTAGATGGAATCGATATTAGACCATTATTAATACCATTTTCACTAGATGTTTTTTTGATAGAACATATGAATAATCTGAATATAGATAAAAAATATATAAACTCAATTAAAGATGTAACTTTACAAGATTTCTTAAAATTATTAGATTCTTTTTTTGCATATAAACACAAATATTTTATTGAAACACTTGAAGATGTATATACAACTACAAAGGTTGATTCTGAATTAGTAATTCATTTTATGAAAGTAAAAGATATTTTTATGAATCTTAAAAGTTCCAATAAATTAGATATACATATTGGTATACTAGTTCAAAATGATAAAATATTTATAAATAAAATTGATGAATTATTAAGTTCTATAATGGAGTGGTATACTATCGCAAAAATATTTTATGATAATAAATCAGGAATAAATAAATTTATTATACATGCAGGATTAGATCATACAACAAAATTAAATAAAATATTAATAGAAAATTATGGATATGAACAAATAAATTCAAATGGTCTTGTTGATATAAATAACATCATAAATAAAAATAATATTGACAATGATAACAATTGTCTAAAATTACCATCAAATGTATCAAATCAATTTGGAGGATATCAAAAAAAATACTTAAAATATAAAATGAAATATATTCAGCTAAAGACAAAATTTAATTTGGAGGATATCAAAAAAAATACTTAAAATATAAAATGAAATATATTCAGCTAAAGACAAAATTTAATTCCTTTTAACAAATATTATAATTATAATATATATGGTACATTGCGTAAAACAAGTTGCATGTGGAACAGACTATTCAATAGCATTAATTGATGATGGTTCTATTATAGGATGGGGAAGCAATCAGTTTGGACAAATTAATTATAAAAGTTTTTTCTCACAGGGTAGAACTATTACTAAGATTATATCAGGTCGTCACGAAATTTCAGTAAAACTTGATGATAATACTATTAGAATTGGAGGAATTAGTCAAATGCCGTCATATGTAAATACTGTAAGAAGTAGAATCGTAGATATTTCAATTGGATCAAACTTTAGAATTGTATTATTAAACAATGATAGTGTAATTGGATGGGGGAAAAATGAAAATATGCAAGCTTTTTTTGATAGATACATAGATAAATTTCAAGGAAGAATTAGAAAAGTTTTTTGTTTTGACACTAATTTTTTTATTATATTAAATGATAACTCAGTTCATTGGATTGGTCAAGATGATAGCGCATATTCAGAAAAATATCAAAGTTCTCCTTTAATAGTTCCTCAAGAGATTCAAAATAAAGTTCAATCAATATGTTCAAAAAATTTACATTATATTGCATTATTAAATGATAAGACTATATTTGGATGGGGTGATAATAGAGATGGTCAAATATCAATACCGCCAGAAGTACAAGGAAAAGTTAAGCAGATTGATTGTGGTTATTGGTTTACAATGGTATTATTAGAAGATGGAACAGTATGTGGATTTGGAGATGATAGTAAGAATCAATTAAAAATACCAGCGGATATCCAAGGTAGAGTAATACAAATTGCATGTGGTGCAAGTCACTCACTCGCATTATTAAATGATGGATCAGTTAAAGGGTGGGGTAATAATAAATATGGACAAATAACAATACCTAGTTATTTAGTACCAGCAGATGTAAAAAGACTTATTGAAATTGATAATAAAATTCATGAAGATAATTTAATTGCGATACCGACTAATCAGAAAATGATTGATGTAAATGAAATTGGATATGATATTTTTAAACCAGGTAATGTATCAATTAAACAATTTATAAAAGATCCGGAGAATCTAAATGATTCATTTATATGGAAAATGTATGATCAACCGAATAAAGGAAGAACCTTTATGATAAATAAAACAAATTTAATTGGAATACTGCAAGGAATAATAGTATATCCCTGTATATATGCAAATGGTACATGGAGCATAGATAATGTTTTAAAAAATGTTGCTTTTTATAACTTTGGAAAAATATTTGATGTAAGAATATTAATTAAAACTGAAACATTAGATAGATTATTAACTGAACCTGGTAATATTTTTGCAATATCAAATAAAAAGCTATTGGATTATACAACAATCGCTTCAAAAGCTTTCTTTGAAGAACTCGCCGAAGAAGAACGCTTAAATCCAGGAGCTTTAGAAACTTCTGCTGCAGTTAGTGCACAACACTGTGCTGCAGGAAGTGAAAAAGAAAATTTATGGAACTTAAAAAAAGTCGCTTCTTATGGATATAGCTCAAGAAGTACTCCATTTGCACACAGAGGTGGCAATTATAAGGATAAATACTTAAAGTATAAAAAAAAGTATATTGATTTGAGAAATCAGTTAAGTTTTTCTTAAAGACATAGTTTCTTTTAAAGATAAATAATATAATTTAATAAATATAATTATTTATTAAATATAAATTAATAAAGGTGATATCTTTAATCAACTTCTTCTATTTTTGGACCTGGTGCTTGGGCCATTCCTTCTGGTATATCCATACCCTCTGGCATTTGCATACCTTCTGGCATCTTAAATCCAGGTGGCATTCCCCCCATACCTTTCATTGCTTCTGCTTTCTCTTCATCACTCATATATTTCATTGGTTGAAATGTACTGTTTAATTCTTTTAGTTTTTCTTCAAATTCTTCAGCTGTGTGTTCATCTTCCATCCACTTGAGGGTATCTTCAACGAATTGTTTGAGAGTTACCATTTCATCTTCAGGAATTTTGGCCTTGAGTTTTTCTTCGTCAAGAGATGATTTCATGCCATAGACAGAACTTTCAAGTTTGTTTTTAGCTTCAATCTTCTTCATGATTAATTCATCTTCTGCTTTATATTTTTCAGAATCTTTTACCATTTGTTCAATTTGTTCCTTAGTTAAACTATTGCCACTTGTTTGAATGGTGAGTTTTTGAGATTTACCAGTACTCTTCTCAGCAGCAGTTACAGTTAGAATACCATTCGCATCGATATCATATGTAACTTCAAGTTGAGGTTGACCTCTTGGCATAGGCGGGATACCATCAAGTTGAAATTCTCCAAGCTTGTGATTATCTTTTGTAAGAGCACGCTCACCTTGGAAAACTCTAATAGTTGCTGCAGGTTGGTTATCAGAATAAGTTGAGAATGTTTGACTCTTCTTGCATGGAATTGTTGTATTTCTCTTAATGAGAGCAGTCATTACATTTCCAGATGTTTCAATACCAAGAGTTAATGGAGTTACATCAAGTACAATTAGAGAATCAAGCTTTTCATCTTTTACACCACCAAGTACAGCACCTTGAACGGCAGCACCATAGGCAACAGCTTCATCAGGGTTTACACTTTGACATAGTTCCTTACCATTAAAATATTCACGAAGTAGTTGTTGAATCTTGGGTACTCTGGTAGAACCACCAACTAGTACAATATCAGTTACTTGTTCTTTAGACCATTTAGCATCTTTCATTACTTGTTCAACAGGTGCAAGCGCTTTTCTAAATAAGTCCTCACAGAGTTGTTCAAACTTAGCTCTTGTAATATTACATACAAAATCATTACCATCACATAGTGCATCTACTTCAACTACAGAAGTCATTGCAGTAGAAAGAGTTCTCTTTGCTTTTTCACAAGCATTTTGTAGACGACGGATTGCTTTCTTATTTTTAGAAATATCGCTCTTATATTTCTTTTGATATTCAGCACAGCAGTATTCAACCATACGATGATCAAAGTCTTCACCTCCAAGATGGCCATCGCCTGCAGTTGCTTTTACTTCGAATACACCATCATCAATTGATAAAAGAGTTACATCGTGTGTACCACCTCCACAGTCGAAGATTAGTACACTTTTTTCTCCTTTTTGGTCTAGACCATATGCAATAGCTGCAGCAGTAGGTTCGTTAATAATTCTGATAACATTAAGACCTGCAATTGCACCAGCATCTTTAGTAGCTTTTCTTTGAGAATCATTAAAATAAGCAGGAACTGTTACTACTGCATCCTTAACAGTTGTACCAAGAAATGATTCTGCAGTTTGTTTCATCTTTACAAGAACCATTGCAGATAATTCTTCAGGTGTAAATTGTTTTGTTTCACCATTTAATGTACCTTCAATTAATACTCTATCATTTGAACCACAAAGTACTTTAAATGGCATCGCTTTCATTTCTTTTTGTACAATAGGATCACTAAAATTTCTACCAATAAGACGTTTTACATCATAGAATGTATTTTGTTGATTACTTACAGCTTGTGACTTGGCACTCTCACCAATGAGACGTTCACCAGTTTCACTAAAAGAAACCCATGAAGGGGTAGTACGATTTCCTTGATCATTTGCAATGATCTCTACTTTACTGTTTTGCCAGATTCCGACAGCACTATAGGTGGTTCCTAAATCAATTCCGATTACTGTTGATGACATTATGTTTATATATATATAGTAATCTTTAAGTCAAATTCTTTAAGTTTCAATTTTTATATTTTAACCTATAATCATGATATATTATTTATATGTTATCAATATTTTAATAACATACAATTATATAAATTTTAAAATTATAATACTTTATAAATTATAAATGAAACAAAATATAGTTTTCGTAACAGGTAATAAGAATAAATTAAAAGAAGTTCGTGAAATCTTAGGGGAAGATTTTGCAGTAGTTAATGTTAGTGTAGATCTACCAGAAATTCAAAGTATTGATGTAAAAGAAGTTATAGTCGAAAAAATTAAAGAAGCTGATAAGGTATTTCGTACCCAAGATATTATGAATAAGATTAAAGAAGAATTTAAAAACTTAGATATAACTATTGATAGCTTTAATGACTTTATAGTAGTATGTGAAGACAGTGGATTTCATATTGACTCTATGAATAATTCAGAAAAAGCAGAAAAGGAACCAACAAAGATGTTCCCCGGCGCATTAATCAAGTTCTATTTACAATCAGTTGGTGCAAAAGGTATAATTGAAAGAGATAGAAATTCTAATGCAAGGTTATCATGTTATATTGGTATTATAAGAAATGGTGAAATAGTAGAACCTGTTGAAGCAATTGTTGAAGGTAAAATAGCGGATGAATTTATTGACGGTGGATTTGGTTTTGATCCATGTTTTGTACCAGATTTAAGTGCATACAGTGAATTTGATGAATATAATGGTAAACCATATAGTACATTACCAAGTGAAGTAAAAAATAAAATATCTCACAGATCTGTTGCATTCAATAAACTTAGAGAAATATTATCAAAAACAACTTATGGAAATGCAAGATCTAATTTTAGACGTACATCTAAGCGTAATTCTAAGCGTACATCTAGACGCAATTCTAAAAGTAAAGCTAAAAGAGGTGGTTCATTAGAATCAGACTATGAATATGTTGAAAAATATATGAAATATAAAACAAAATATCTTGAGTTAAAAAATAAAGATTAACGTGTTAGTTATATTTGATTAAATAAATCTTAATAAAATATAATAAAAATATAAATTAAATTGTCCTATTAGTTCTAGTTATACTAATTGATACTGTAGGAGATAGTGTTGAAGATCTAGACGACGATATTGTAGCAGATCTTGTATTTTGAAATGATGTTGGTATAGTTGTCTTAGTAATTGTAACTGTTATAGTAGTTGTAACACTAATTGATTTAGTAAATGGAAATGTTGTAGGTACTCCAGATGGAGACTTCGAATATGTCGGTGACATAGAATATGTTATAGATGGAGTACCTGATTTAGTAAATGGAAAAGTAGTCGGTATTCCAGATGATGTTATTGTTACTGTAATAGATCTTGTAAATGGAAATGTTGTAGGTATTCCAGATGAAGATCTTGTAATTGTTGGCGATACTGTGAATGATCCAGAAGATGTTATAGATCTAGTAAATGGATACGTAGTAGGTATTCCAGATTTAGTAACTGATATTGTAGTAGTAGTTGTAGGTAACATTGATGCAGGAACAGTTATTGGCCCAGATGGTGATATTGTTACTGTTATTGATTTTGTCGCAGGAAATGATGATGCTGCGCCAGTTGTAGATCTTGACATGGTGGGTGATACTGATCTTGTTAAAGATGTTGTAACTGAAGGTGTTCCAGCAAATGATGTAGGTATACCTGATCGTGTAATTGATATTGTTTGTGATTTAGTTAATGATCCAGAAGGTGTTATAGATCTAGTATATGGAAACGTAGTAGGTATTCCAGATTTAGTAACTGATATTGTAGGAGTAGTTGTAGGTAACATTGATGCAGGAACAGTTATTGGTCCAGATGGGGATATTGTGACTGTTATTGATTTTGTCGCAGGAAATGATGATGCTGCTCCAGTTGTAGATCTTGACAGAGTTGGTGATACTGATCTTGTTAAAGATGTTGTAACTGAAGGTGTTCCAGCAAATGATGTAGGTATACCTGATCGTGTAATTGATATTGTAGGAGTAGTTGTAGGTAACATTGATGCAGGAACAGTTATTGGTCCAGATGGTGATATCGTTACTGTTATTGATTTTGTCGCAGGAAATGATGATGCTGCTCCAGTTGTAGATCTTGATATGGTTGGTGATACTGATCTTGTCAAAGATGTTGTAACTGATTGTGTATATGGAAGTGTTGTTGGTATATTCGATCGTGACTTTGTATATGTAGGTGTTATTGAATATGTAATTGACGGTGTACCTGTTATTGTATATGGATATGTTGTTGGTATTGCAGATCTTGTAATTGACATTGTTAGACTTAACGATCTAGTTAATGTAACCGATATAGTACCTGTTGGACTAATAGTACGAGTATTATATGGCGTTGTTGGATATGGCGTTGGAGTTAATGTAACTGATCTTGTAACAGTTACACTAATTGTCTTAGTAGCATATAATGTTGTTGGTAATCCAGAGAATGTAAAAGATACTGTAGGTGTAATAGTAGTTGTTCTTGCAGGTGATGTTGGTAAAACAGTAGCACTATTTGAATTTATTGTAGATACACTAAGTGTTAATGTAGATGAACTAGTTTGGCTTACAGTTATACTATTTGATGAGGTTTGGGTTATAAAAGGAGTATTAGATACACTATTAGTTCTACTAGTAATTCCTGTACTACTGCTAAATAAAGTACTAGTTGGTGAATTTGTTAAACTAACTATATCTGAATTAGTTTGACTAGTTACACCAGATGTAGCAACAGGAGTTGGAGAAATAGTGGGACTTAGTGTTGATGTACTACTTGTAGATACTGGTTGTGTTTGTGTTTGTGTATTTGTATTTGAATACAAAGATGTTCCAGATATAAAAGGACTAATTGTAGATGAAACTGTAGATGATTGACTATCTGAATACATACTTGTTGTAGTCATTTGATTTGTAACAGTTGGAATATTTGTAGATGTAGTTACGGGAGTTTTGGTACTAACAGCGGAAGTAGCAACGGGGGACAAAGATGGTGTTAGACTTACTATAGATGTTGGTGTAGAACTATAGAAAGCACTGGGGGTGTACGTGCTTATACTAGTTTCTTGTGCCGAGGCACTAAGTGTTATTAACGGCGTTAATGACACACTCATAGAAATTGTTGTTGTTGATGTAGCTATTTGACTAGATGATACACTGGGAGTTGAACTAGATGATTCTATATTAGTATTTGTCATACTAGTTATTCCAGAAGATGTTATAGTTGATATAACAGATGGTGTTACTGTTGGTATAACAGTAGGTGTATACGTAGATAAGGGTGTTGGTGTAAAAGATACTGTCATCGTATTGATTGCACTATTACTTGTTGTTAGACAACTAGATGGACTTGGTGTTGCAAATTGACTTACTGATACACTAGAAGTTGAACTATAAGATTCTATATTGGTATTTGTCATACTGGTTATTCCAGAAGATGTTATAGTTGATATAACAGATGGTGTTACAAAAGATGTTGTAGTTGGACTATATGTAGATATTGGTGTTGTTGTAATACATACAGTTATTGTATTGATTACACTATTACTTGGCGTAGTACAACTAGATGGACTTGGTGTTGCAAATTGACTTACTGAAACACTTGAAGTTGAACTATAAGATTCTACATTGGTATTTGTCATACTAGTTATTCCAGAAGATGTTATAGTAGATGCCAATGATCCAGACACACTTGATGTTACTAATGGTGTATATGTAAATAGTGATGTTGGTGTAATTGATACTGATCCAGTTTTACTAACACTATTACTTGCAGATATTGTTGATGAAAGTGTAGATGTACGTGTATTTGTATTACTTGATGTTGGACAAGTAGATGAAGTAGACGTTTTACTATTTGTAGTTGTTGCAGATTGTGAACTAGATAGAGTTGGAGTCTTAGTATTTGTACTACTTGATGTACCAGTTATTATATCAGTAATAGTATTAGATACTGTATTAGTATATGAACTTTCAGCTGATACACTAGCAATACCTGTTGTAGATACTGATGGTGAAGATGTTATACTTGATGTAATACTACTAGATCTAGTATCAGATGTTGTTACAGTATCTGTATAAGATTTCGTAACGATTGATGTACTAGTTGGTGATCCCGTAGATGATTTGATATTAGTATATGTAATTGTTGTACTAACAGTTTTAGTAACACCTGTTGGGAATGCAGTTTCAGATACTGTAGGAGTTCCTCCACGTGGGTTTGTACCTGTAATAGTAAATGTAGCAATTGGTGTTCTTGAATTAGATGACGAAATAGACCCAGATGTTGTTTGAGTTTTAGAATTTGTGGTTGATGCAGATACTGTAGGAGTATCTTTCCTACTTAGTGATTGTATTGTTGAAAAAGATACTGTTGGAGTAGCAGATTGAGTCTTTGAACTTTGCATACTTACTGTATTATTTGCTGTGCGTGTTACAGTTTTAGTTGTGGAACTAGAACTAGTTGTTGTTGGTGAAACTGTCGATGTTTTTGATGCAGATGTAGAACCTGAAAATGTTGCAGATAGAGTAGATTGACTACTTGTAGATGCAGATTTAGTTGATCTAGAACTCGATGAACGTGTAGGTGAATCAGTGACTGTAAATGTATTTGAAATTGATTCTTTTGGTATTTTAGAATAGGTACCTGATCCAGTAGATGTTCTAGATGATGTAGTTGATCCGGTGTCTGTTGCAGATACTGTATTACATTTAGTTATCACGGGTGTACTGGTAATAGTTATAGAAACAATTGGTGTTATTGTTGTCTTTAATGAATTAGTTATTGTAGATGATCCAGTCGATGTCTTAGATTGTCCAGATGATCTAGTATTTGTAGCAGTTACTTTAATTGTAATTGTTGGAGGAACTGAAAATGTAGTCGTCTTTGAGACTATATTTGTTCTAGATAATGTTGCAGATGCAGTTTGTGTTTTAGATGTCATCGGAGTACGTGAATCGGATGAACTTCCGGTCGACGTTTTTGAAGAAGTTATAGACGATGTTGCAGTTTTAGTTATTACAGGAGAACTTGTTTTCTTTGAAGTCATACTAAAACTTGGGGATGCCGAACTTGTCTTAGATGGTTTCATACTTGCTGTATTTGTAACACTTGAAGTTGATGTTCGAGTTTCTGGTGCCGATTTTGTAAGTGATGGACTTGCTGAATTAGTCTTACTGGTAACAGAAGTTAATGTAGAAGTTTTTGATTGAATACCTGTTTTACTATTAATTGGAGTGGATGTCTGAGTTTTACTTACAGCTACAGATGTAGATGGTACTGGAGATGATGAACTTGTCTTAGAAGAAGATGTAGTTTTTGAAGAACTCATTGTTCCAGTTTGTGTTTTTGTACTAGTTGAAGACAAACTAATAGCGTTTGTTGGATATGAAGACTTTGATAAGGTAGTTGTCTTAGTCGAAGTTTTTGATTGTGTTGCAGTTGAACTTTCTAATACGCCTGGACCAATTAATATTCTTGCATTTTTATGATCATCTATAAATTCGATGATATTTATGTTCGTTATATTTAATGAATCATTCTCATTATTATTATAATTATTATAATTATTATCATTATTATTATCATTATTAAAAACATATAATTTATCGTAAAATACAGCCGCAGCTACTGAAATTAAAACGATGATTTTTTTTAACATTTCATGTATATATATATTATAACTAAATTAAGTTTATATGTATTTATAATTCAATTTTTATAGTTAAAATTGAATTATAAAAGACATAAAAAGAATATGTTAATCTATTATATATATAGATGGAATGTTGAAAAAATTATTGCTATCAGTCTTTATTTCAACCGGTATATTTTATAATACTGTAAATCCTCCCCATATACAAAACACACTTACATACTCAAATACATCAATAAATACATCATCGAATGTATATAATCAGATGTCAAATAATGTATTGAATTATGTAAGTAATTTTAGAAATAAATCAAGAGTCTTAATAGGTGATATGATTCTACCAACATTAAGTACATCTGCCTCTAAAACATCTACAAAAACTACAACAAGTTCCAGAAGTTCATATTCAACTAATTATCCAACGCTAAGTTCAACAAGTACAAAGACAATTACATCAACAAACACTGCTTCTAAAAGCACAACAGTTTCAAGAACACCCTCATCTTCTTCACAAATAAGTGATTCATCCCCAGTTACTCGAACAATGACATCTACGACAACTACTACTCGAAGTAGTACTAGTTCTCGTACTTCTACAGGTTCTATAACATCGTCTAAATCAAGTTCGTCATCAGCAACTAATTCCAAATCCGGTGCTGCTTCAAAGACTTCTACAGGAAGTCCGACTATCTCAAAATCAATTAGTACTAGTAAAACATCTAGTGGCTCACCAAGTAATTCTGCAAGTCCAGTTGTAACAAAAACAATTAAAGCTACTCTAACTACTACTGCAACAACTACTAGTTCTAAAACTAGTACACTATCTACGAAAGATACGCCTAGTGTATCATCATCAAAAACTCAAAGTGCTTCTACTACAAATAGTAAAACTGTAACTCTATCAAAAACTACAACTGTAAGCCCTATTAATACAAATAGTTTCGTAAATTCAAAGACTGACACTTCTACAACAACACAGTCAAAAACAACTAGTGCACAAACAACTCAATCACTGTCTTCAAGATTTAGTAAAACATCAACAACAAGTACAACACCTTCATTGAGTACTAAAATTACATTTTGTCCAACAGGATCTTCTTCATTAAGTATTACTCCTAAAATTACAAATACAAATTCTGGATCTAAGTGTGATTCAAATACAGTATCAACCTCAATTACTAACACAGATTCAAGATCAAATACTAATTCAATTAGTCCAACAAATTATCAAACAAATATAAATAGTTATAGCACTATAAATAGTTTATCAAATACATATACACCATCAAGTAGTCCAAGTAAGACATCATCTAGAACAAGTTCTAGTACAGGTTCAACAAGTAATTCAAAAACAAGTTCAGTATCAATTACAAATACAAGATCATCTGGACAATCTAAAACATCTACTGTTAGTATATCAGTATCACGTTCAGGATTACAATCTAATAGTATAAAACAATCAAATACAATTACTTCTACATCAATTCCTACAAAAACACAATCTAGTTCAGTGACTATAACACGTTCAAATTTAAATACACGTAGTATATCTGCATCAGCTACTGGATCATCTGTAATTACCAGTACATCATCACAAACTACATTCCCAACAGGTATTACTAAAACTGTAACTGTAACTGAAACATATAGTGGCAAACTATCTAATTCACCGACTGTTACTAATTCACCAATTACTACAATCAGTTATTCAGATACTACGAGTGCATCAGTCTCAGGATCATCGAGTGTTACTGAAAGTGTATCTAATAGTCCTGCAACATCACATACATCAATTGCTTCAGTATCAACTGAATCCTCTCCAAGTATGTCAAATTCTGATAGTTCATCTAGTTCTATATCTGCATCACCGACTAATACAAACTCTAAATCTGGAACTATTAGTAAAACATCCACAGGATCAATAACTAGTACAAAAACATCTACTCCATCTATTTCTAATACTGCAAGTAGTACAATATCAAAATCTCCATCTGTATCTGGTTCAGGTTCTAAAAGTAATTTTAATACAAAATCAATTAGTACAACTATATCAGGATCAAACTATGGAACTGCATCACCAAGTTATACAATTAGTTCAACAACATCTAAGTCTTCTTTTAATAGTCCTTCAAATAGTATAACTAATACAATGTCAGTATCGAATACTCCAATAGCTACATATACTCCAATAATTACATACAGTTCAATGTCTACATATACAGTTGAACCATCAAGTTCTTCAACTAATTCTGATTTAGCTACAAGTTCAAGTAGTCCTTCAACAAGTGGATCTATATCGGTATCAGCAATTGTTTCTATGTCAGCAAGTCAAATTGAAACAAGTACATCTACTAGTAAATTATCTAGTTCTCCTATTATTACACCATCTAGTGTACCAACAAGTTCAGAAT
>Ga0114958_10001567_pt1 | contig 17807 bp, 18 predicted proteins | sample C_130208_EF_Meta_FD_89577 | JGI IMG/M metagenome (GOLD analysis project Ga0114958, IMG submission 89577) | Freshwater microbial communities from Lake Croche, Canada to study carbon cycling - C_130208_EF_MetaG | ecosystem: Environmental > Aquatic > Freshwater > Lake | place: Lake Croche, Canada...
CCAACCCCAACGCCAACTCCAACCCCAACCCCAACGCCAACCCCAACACCAACACCAACACCAACACCAACACCAACACCAACACCAACACCAACGCCAACCCCAACCCCAACGCCAACCCCAACCCCAACACCAACACCAACCCCAACCCCAACACCAACCCCAACCCCAACCCCAACCCCAACCCCAACACCAATCCAGTCTGATCTATCTAAGGGTATTGATTCTATTGGTGAATTCATAGATATAAACTGTACCGCAGTTATACAAGAATCACATGGAATTACAAGACCAGTTGTGCCTCCAAATACAAAATTAAGATTACGTCGTAAATCAGGAACAGGAATTGAACTATTTGTGGATCCTGTAACTGATACATCTAATAAGACAACTATACAAACTACTGGTACTTATCCACTTAAGTTTGATTTTTATATAGTATCTACAGAAGGTACACAAGGTGACTCATCAAGTGTTATTACATCTAAATATTCTATTATTTCAGAGATTACTCCAGAAATTGTGGGCAGTTCGGAGAGTAATCCAGTCGTTCAGTCAAATGGTGTATCTATATGGAAAGGTATACATGTAGGGACTCCTGCGCCCAAAAAGGAAGAATTATATGATAAGATTCTCAATATTGTTGATAATCCAGATTCTACAGAAAATCCACTTTTTCAATATAATATTCAAATATATCAACAGGGATATAACACACAAGATCAAAAAGAATATACATCTTATTTATATGAATCTCCTACTAGTGGAACAATTAAAACACAAACTCAAACTTTCACAACATATGTAAATAATGTTCTTAGTAGCGTAACTATTACTCAATCTGGTATAACAATTAATGGACAAAATATTAGTATAACACAGCTATTTGATACTTTAAACATTGGTATTATTTCTAATTTTATTCAAGATTCTATACCCATAACAGTACCACAATTAAATCAATATTATAATACTAAGAGTCAAACAAATTATTTAAAAAATAATTCAACAATAAACTTTGTACCAACATATACATTTAATGGTATAACTGGTATACTTGGAAAGGCAATACCACAACCTACTAATGCAAATGGTAGTATATTTTCATTTATTATAGATACAAATCCTGTAATAATACTAGACACGTTTACTACATCTGCAAATATGATTACATTTAAACGTAATTCTAATAACAAACTTGCAATAACATTAAATGGTCAGACAGATAATTATTTAAATGTTGGTGAATATATTACTGTACCACCTGGAAAACCAGGTGATTCAATTTCTTATTTACAATATATTGCTTATGGAAGTCCAGTTGTATTATTATTAACTCCTACTCAACCAACACCTACTCCAATACCATGTTTACTAAAAGGAACTCTTGTTTTAACTCCATATGGATTTAAGAAGATTGAAGATTTAAAAGAAGGTCAACAAATTACAACACATAAGGGTACATCTCAAAAAATTATAAAAATATTTCACAAATATGTTAAATGGTCTTTAGATCCTTTTATAGATCAACAGATGTATAAAGTTGATGGTCTTAAACCATTATATATATCTCACTGGCATAAAATATTAAGAACTGATGGTTTATTGTATGCAGGATACTTACAATTACCATTAGCTTCTAAAGAAGAATTATGTGAATTAGAAGATACATTTGAATTATATCATATACAATTAGATGATTCTACAAATAATCATCTTGTAGTAAATAATGGAATTATTGTAGAATCCTGGAATGGAATCCAAAGTTTATAATTTAAAATTATAATTTAGAATTTAAAAAATGTATATATATTATATATATAATGCCAATTGTAATTACATCTACTGCTGTTACACAACGTGGAGGTGAACCTGCTCCAGAATATGTTGGAGTCGCTACACCTGTTACCACTAAAGGATTAATGAAATGGTCCCACAAGATGCACACTAAATTAGCATACATGGCTTTAGCCAAAAGCCAAGGAAAGCTTCACAAAGTTGATAGCTATAAAAAGTCATTACAAGATTGGTTAGCATCCGTTGATAAAAAAATTGCTGAAGTAAAATCAGAAGATCACAAAGCTGATCTTGAAATTACTAAAGCTAATTTCGCAGTTTTAGTAACTAATTCTAAAATTTTATTAAATTAAATCAATGCGATTGATATTATTTTTAATTATAAATTATAAATTTATAATTTAGTAATGAATAAATATAATGTAATGATATTTAGTTTATCAGATATTGATACATCTGATTTAGATGCTGCAATAGATTCATATGATATACGACTTTTAAGTGTAAAAAGTATTGGTAAATATGACTATTATAATTACATAATATCAGAAGATAATATAATTGGATTTTTAGCGGAATTACCTTATGATTATATTGTTAAATATGTATATGATGATTTATTAGATCAGATTAATACACATACGAACAAACGAATAGATATATATCGAAATATACAGTATGATAGAAAGCCAAAATATAAAGTATTACTTAATGAAACTGAACATGAAATATATAAAATGTGTAAATATATTGAAAAAAATAATAAAATTTAAAAATTGAAAAATTTAAGATATCGACTTATAATTATATAAATACATAATTATATATTACAAATCTTATAAATGGGTGGACATGCATTAAAGCATGTTAATTGTATTAGAATAAATAAAGTAGAATATGAAAAGATTAAAAATCATATCTTATCTACTATTGAATCAGTTAAATTAGTCAAATTAAGTGTATTAATTGAAGCTCCTGAAAAGAATAATTTTGGAGACTTAGACATATTGTATTTATCTAATCAAGATATAAATATATATGATTTAATTAAATTGACATTTAATCCAAAAGAAGTTGTAACTAATGGTGATGTTACTTCATTTTCATACCAAATATCTGAATCAGAATATTTTCAAATTGATATGATTAAAACATCAAATATAGAAATGAGTCAATTTTATGGTGGATATGGTGATTGTGGAAATATTATTGGTCGGTTTACAAAAAGAGCAGACTTAACTTTTGGTAATGAAGGACTATGGACTAGTTATGAAAGTAAAAGAATTATACTTTCAACTAGTCCGCAAGAAATTTGTGAATATCTTGGTTTAAATTATGATGTATGGTTAGTTGGATTTAAAACACATACTGAATTATTTAATTGGATTACTGAATCAAGATATTTTGATTTAAATATATTTAAGTTAGATACATTAAATTCAGTTTATCGACACCGATATGAAACAAGACCAATGTTTAAAGAATTTATTAATTATTTAGTGACAAGTAGTGTACCAATAAATGAAATAATTAATAGTAAGTTAGAGCATATTAATCATTTTAATAAAAAAGATGAAAAAGATAAGATAGATGAAGAGATTAAAATTATGAGATTACATCAAGAAAAATTTTCTGGAAAAATATTCTTAAAATATGTATCTTGTAAAGAAATAAATAATTATAAGAGAAATTTTCAATGTTATATTGAAAATGAATTAAAAGAAGATTTTAATGATTGGTTATCTAAAAATAATACAGAATTTATTGAAAATTCTATAAAAGAATTTATTAGTCTAGAACCCAACCATTAATTAGTCCAGTATAGACATCATTCGTAAAATGATACTTTTCCATATAAATATATCCATGTTCCCATCCTGGCATTTTTATTAAATCATTAATTACTTTATATGTACCAAAGAAATCATGTTCAATTATATCTCCTTTAAAATTATGTGCAAGAGTACAACATTGAATATTATTGATAATCACACAATGATCTTTATCTAATACAAAATTATATAAATAATCACATTCGTATGAACCTCTATTACCATCGGTATAATCAGTTGGAAATATCCAATTACCATTTGGACCAATAATTGGATGCCATGGTGTAATATACATATCATTTATTTTAACAAGATCTGCAACTGAATCTGTAACCTTCATTTTAAGTACACAAATTACTTTTGCAACACCATGCGGTGTTTTTAGACTGGAACCAATTTGAACATCTCTTACATATGTTTCAGATCCATTACCTAATCTAATAAATCCATTTCCATGAAAACAGCCAGTATTTGGTTTATTAATTGATGATAAATTAGATGTTTGGTTTGGATCATGTACTTCAGATGTATTAGATACTTTTAGTTCTGGTTGTTTTTTAAATGTTGGACGAGGAGCTTCTAATTTATTAAAGATATCATTAATTGTATCTTGTAATTCATTAAATAATTTACCTCCATATTGTTGAACACTTAAGTCCTTAAAGTTATTACAAAATTGAATTAGATTTGCATTTATAATTGAAGGTATATATAGTCTTCCCCATTTATCGTACCATGTCTGATTTAAAAATGCTTTTTCAATTTGACCTTGATCTTTTGAATTACTAATTAAGTCAGTTAAGAATGGTTTTAATTTTTGTTGAACAGATAAATTAGATAACTGGTTATGTAATTCTTTAATAGCTAGTAAGGCTCTATTTATATTAATTTTCATACAAGATGATACAGTTTCAACAAATAAAAGTCTTCCATAATTTAGAAGAATATTTTCTAGATCTTTATCTGTTTCATCAAATGATTCAAAAACTTTCTCAAAACTTTGTGTATATGATTTTAGGTTAATATTTAATTTTGGATTATCTCCTTTAATTTTTACAAGGATATTTTTAGATTGACCAAATTGAATATTTCCAAGATTAATACTAGTTGAATTATACCCATATACTTTTTCAATAATAGTTCCATTTAATGGAAATATCTCTAATTTATTATTATATGATGAAGTTGCTAAAATATAACTTAAAAAATTAATAAAAACAGTGCCAACCATTGTACAATCTGGAATATAATTATAAATACTATTTGTTGCTTTTGTAATACCATCTAAAAGTTCTACATTTAAATTATATCCATAACCAAACATATGAATTTTTAAATTTGAATTTTTATTTGCAGCTATATAATGATCTAATGTATATAATATACCTCTTGGTGGATCTAAATTTGATATACCATCAGTGAATACACAAATATTTGTTTGCATATTCTTATATAATGGATTTTTAGTTAATTCGATACCGCTCGAGATTCCAGACCATAAATTAGTTGAACAATCATGATGCATATCTCTAATTTTTTCATATGCAAGTTTTCTACCAAATATATTCATTTTCATTGGGTTTAAAAGTACTTCTGAATTATCACTAAATGTTACTATTCCAAATACATCAGTATCTTTTAATGATTTAACGATTGTAATTAACGAATGTTTAACTAAATCAAGTCGAGAATAACCAACAAATTCAATATTTTCATTATTTATTGAAGCTTCTTCTCCCATTGATCCAGATACATCTATAACTGCAACTAGACCAACTGGCATCCGTTTTCCATATTCTGGTGGATTAACATTAATAAGTACATATTTTTCATTACAAAATTTAGTTGATTCAAATGTTATATTACAATTAGTATTTTGATCTTCAATTGATGATTCTATAATTGTTTCAGGAATCTGTTGTCCTCGTGTCATTTGTTCAATAGTATTTTTAAGTGCATAATTTGGTGTTAAATTGGTTGTTGTCATGATTTGTCGTGTAATTGGTGATGTCTTCGAATACTTAAACCATTCTATAATTGAACTTCTTTGGTATGTCTGACCATCTGATCCAATAACTGGATCTGTCATTAATTCTTTAGTAATTGGATCTTTCCAATCTTCTAATATCTCAAATGTTTGCGACATTATATTAATTATGGATTAATATAAAGTTTCTATGAAGTTATTTTTTTATCAATTTTTTAAAGAAAATAATATTATCATAAACTAAAGATGTAAATGCCAATTACCATTAATATTCCGCCCATGATTTTATAAGGAGTTGGATTGTTTTTAAAAATTAAAAATCCAATTGCAAATTGTAATAAAGGAACTAACGAATTCTTATAAGGAGCAATTTCCATAACAGAATATTCTTTATATAAATAAGCAGTTAATAATGCAGTAACTATATATACTACTGCACATGTAGTATAACTTATAATTTGGTCAGTTTCTAAATTAAATATTGCATCATAATTAATATCTCCTTTAAATGTAAATATCGCACATAATATCATAGCAATAACAAAATAAAATAGACTATTAAAAAAGAATGATTCGTGTATAGATTTATCTTTTAATGTATTTGATAATACAAAGGCACTTATACCTGATAAAAATATTAGAATAGACAATAATGTTATTTTTAACATATCTATATATATAATAATATAATTAATTTTTTAATAAAATAATTATATTAATTGATAGTAACTTGAAATATAATCATTATTATTAAACTCATAGATATAATCAAATTTTTTATTTTGTTCTTCTACAAATTCAACATAATAAGTATTGTTTTTTAAATGATTAAATTTATAAAATGATTCATCTAATTTACTTTGTACTACTTTACGACTATTTGAATTATCTGAGTAATATGTATATTTAATTTCATATATATTGATTAATTTAATATCATCAATTATATTATTAAATTTAAAATACTTTTTTTGAAAACTATATGCATCATAGTATAAATTTACTTTATCAGTATCATGAATTAATTCTATATGATCTTCATCATATTCTAAATAAACATCATAGTTATCAAATTTATGATATTTATCATATACATTTAATTCGATTGTTCGAATATATATTTCTTTAAAAAAGTTAAAATTATAATAATTCCCATCTATACCATCATACGATGTTGATAAATATTTTTCAAATTCGCTTGACTCGTCATAGTAGATGAGATGATTTTGATTAATATATAAGTTAAAACATAATTTTTGATTAGATTTAATTGAAAAGCTTTTTAAAAAAATAGGAGGATTAAATGTAATTTTTGGATGCCTCAACGTATTATTATATTTCAAGTTAAATCTTATTATTTTATCAAGTGACATATTACTATATAAGTAATATTGATAGATATTAATAATATAAATTATCAATTTTCTTTATTTCTCTAATAAGAATGTTTTCTTCTTTCGTCGTCCTAATTTTCTTCTTTCGTCGCCCTAATTTTATTTAATAGATTGATATCAATATATTAAATAAAATTGAAAATTTAATCTATATATGATCTAACTCTTATTTACTATATAAAATGTCTACATTTACTAAAAATATAGATGATGTGCCACGTGGTGGCATTATTGTGTTTGATCGATCAAACAGAAAGTATCTTGTTGTTCAAGGTATGCACAAAGGAAAGATTGGAAAGTTTGGATTTCCAAAAGGTCAGAAGGATCCAACGGATTATGATACAATTGCAACGGCAACTCGTGAAACGTACGAGGAGACTGGTGTTTTGGTAAGTCGGGATGTTTTGAGTGAGTCGCGCACATTTCGAAGCCGTAATCATGTTTATTACTATGTTAACGCGGATCAGATTACAATTCCAGCTACATTTAATCCAACAACTCCTGAAGAGATTGCAAACATTTCTTGGATGACAGTTTCAGAAATGCGAATGCTTCCTGAGAGTGAAGTGAATTCTGCAATGCGGAAGTGGTTGTATAGACAGCCACATTTCTAAGAGAGAATCTATTTAGAAAAATTGATTTATTAAATATTTTATAATTATTTATTTATAAAATATACTATTTTTATGACTACTAAAGAGATACTAACAAGTGAAGAGTTTAATATTTATACTCATAATATTTTTGATGTTCTCACTAAAGTTGCAGATGCAATTAATATATTAACAACTAAAATAATTGATCTCGAAAAAAAAGTTCAAGATTTATCACAGACACGTACAAGACCACGTATAAATTCAGATTTAGATGAATGTCTATTAATTGCAAAATCAAGAAGAAATTTACCAAAAGATACATTACTACCATTAACAGCACAAGTTGTTAATGTATTAGTAACACTTAATGAGAACATTTCATGTCTTGAATTAGAATGTAAAGTTAAAGATGAAATGATACGTAATCTACTTATGAAAATTATAAAAAAATAAATTCTAAAGACGAGCCCTAATGTATTCGTTAATAGTTTTATATTTATTCTTTTTATTAAAGATTGTGTGGTAAATATCAAATATACTTATTTTTTTTATATACATTATAATCCCATATGTTATCATAAATAGTATATTTAAATAAAACGTTCTACATGATAAATCATATGGTACTATAAAAAATGGTAAGAAATGAACAATTAATGATATAATTTGTTGTAGTATAATATCATTCTTTCTTACAAAAAATAACTTTATTGCAACTGGTGCTGCTATTATGTTTAATGGAAATGTAGATATTCCATGAATTGGATATGCTATAGATGCTAAAAATATCCAATTTGAAAATACATCAAGCCAATTAATTTTAATATTTTTTAGCTTCATATATTAACTTATATTATTTTAAATATTTTAATATATGTTAATATATGAGTGTTACAATTTATCAATTATACGAATTATTTTTTAAGTCTGATTTAGTTGATATAACGATTGTAAATAATCCAACTCCTAAAAGAGAAGTATATCAATCATCTGTAAAATTAAAACAATATACACCAATTAGTCAAAGATTATTAGAATATGCGACTACTGGTGAAAAAGAAAGATTATTAAAAGATTTAGATGAAGATGATAAACAAATTGGATTATTATCAAGAAGAGAGTTATTAGATGATCCAGATTTTATAGAAAAATTAGATGCATCTGCTTTAGGATTTTATATGGAAACATTTTTATGTTACCATGGAGTATGTCCATTATGTAAACAAAAAACATTAAAAAAATTTAGAGATTGTAGTATTCCCGCGATTGATTTTATATGTATAAATCCAGATCATTTTAAAAATAATGAATGTTTTCTTTATCAATTAAAAACATCTATAAGTTCAGATTATTTTGATGCATCTCATATTAAGGTTGGCTCAAGAAAATTTGGTAATTTATCTAATAGTTTAACTGGATTATCAAATGAATTTCAAAAAAAATTAGCAATCGGGTATATATGTTTAAAATTAAATGATTTATTAGATGGTAATTTTAGTATTAATAAAAGAAGTTCATACTGTATTATACCAAATTTAAAATTAACTTTAGATGAACAGTATTATCAATATAAAACTGATAACATAATTGAAATAAATCATAAGATGACTATTAATGTTCCAATAAATGATTTTCTACCAATCAGTAAAGTCGAACAGATATCATTTTTAGAAGATCCAACTACAAATATATATTTTGAATTATATAATCTATTACCAATGAATGATGAAAAAAGAAGATATGATGAATTAAGAATTAGTAAAAACTTATCAAAAACGATGTTAGAAGTTAAAGGTGGATACTATCAAAGATATTTGTGGTTAAAAAAAAAGTATCTAGAAATAAAAAAAATCCGTAATATATAATGAACTTTAAATTATTAATAATATTTTCAATTGTATTTTTAATTTTAGATATCTCGTGGATTCAAATATTTGTTAAAAATTTTAGTCCTATGATTGAAAAGGTACAAGGTAGTCCAATGATTGTAAATGTATATGGCGCACTTGGTGCGTACATTGTAATGTTATTTACCTATTATAATATAATTTATGATGGAGATATACCAAATTATACTAGAGCTGCATTATTAGGATTAGCAGTATATGGAACTTATGAATTTACAAATTATGCAACAATAAAGAATTGGGATCTTACAGTATTATTAATGGATATCTGTTGGGGATCTATAGTTGGTGTATTAAGTTTATATATAACTGATTTAATTTACAAACGAATCTAATCTAACTTATATAGAACTGTCATTACACTTCCACAAATTTTTATATATTATTGTAAATAATCTATAAAAAATTGAGCTGTCGTTAGACTCCCACCAATTTTTATTAGTTTAATCAAAGATTAAACTAATAAAAATTGAAAAAGTAAAACCATCAAATTTCTTATAAATTTAATTATATACAATGAGTTCCAATACAAATAATGGAACTACTACATCCACTGAGGATGCTTTTGCGTACGACGAGAGATCGTACGATGATGACTATGATGGGTATGATGAGTACGATGTTTCGCCAACGAAGGTACGTGCGGGGGGCGGTGGCAACAACCGTCCTTTTCATACTGCTAAAGGTACACGTGCAAAGGAGGCAGCAATTGAGCGCGGTGTTTCCCGAGTTCAGAGCGGGCAGAGTGCTGGATCCAAGAAGGGATCTAAGAAGGGGTCGAAGTGACATACGGTCACTGTTTATTTATTGAAATTTTTCAAGATAATTAATTATCTTGAAAAAATTGATAATATATTATTATATGTAAATTATAATAATGGTATATCAAATATTATGTTTTTTCGTAATTTACAAAGTTCGTTAATTATGACATTAACGGCGTCACCTTTGCCATCAATACTTTCAACATGGAGTCAAACAAGTTATCCAAGTTTTAGTCCAAATTTTAGTCCAACTATATCTACTTATTCAACTGAATCAAGTAGTTCAAGTGGATCAATTAATCCGAGTGCATCTATGCACCCAAGCATAACTACTTATCCAAGCACATCAATTTATCCAACTTTTTCATCAACATATTCAAATACAATATCAGTAACACAATCAACAACACAATCTGCAACAAATTCAGTGTTTCCCTCAATGTCTGCATCTTGTTCGGGATCATGTACTATTACAAGTTCTCCATCTTATACAAGTTCTCCATCTTATACAAGTTCTTCATCGAATTCCTATACTTTAATACCATATTCAACACAATCTCCAACGATCTTTGTATATCCATCTTATAGTATTTCACCAAGTCCACTAGTTCAAATAATTAATTCAAATAATAATAAGGATGGAGTTGAAATTCCTAAGTCATACTTAATTGGATTTGGTATAACAATATTAGTTATTATAATTGGTATGATATATTATATGAACCGTCTTTATATAAAAAATCAAAATATTGAAAAATTACTTAGTAGTCGTCCACAACAAGATTTAATTAATCCATATAGTAGAAGCACAGTACGTGGATTTATTGGAAGAATCTAGAAAAATTGAAGATTTAATTTATTTTATTTATATTTATATAATTATAAAATAATGCAAATTTTCATTAAGAATCTTCAAAATAAGACTAATACATATACTATTGATCAAGATGCTCTTGTATCAACTTTAAAACAACAAATTTTTAATAAAATAGGTATTCCTGAACAATTTTATTATTTATCATATGCTGGACATGTTCTTGATAATAGTAGATATTTATCAGACTACATGATCGAATCAACGTCTGAAATAAGATTTAGTATTCGAGCTCATACAAATAACATGTTTCAAGCAGAATCAACAATAGATAAACCAAAAAATATTATAATTAAAATATAATTATAATAAGATAATAAAATAATAAAAAGTCTATTCAATTAATTCATCAACTAGACCATTTTTTAGACATTCTTCTGCATACCAATCATTGTCTTTCTTTAAGATAGTATCAAGATCTTTCTTTTTGAGTTTTGTATGATCCACATAAATATCTTTAATTTTTGTCATCATCTTTTTAAGATTTTCTACTTCATCCTCAATTACACTCATCTTGCCCCAGGTACCACTACGTAATTCATGAATTAACATACTTGAATGTTTGTGCATATATCTTTTTGCTCCACAAACACTAATTAGTGTACCAGCAGATGCAACATATCCATCAATAATTGTATGAACTGGTACTTTACTAGATTTAATACAACCAATCGCAGAAAATGCCGCATGTACAGAGCCACCATATGTAGTTATGTGTAACTTAATTGGTGGTGGTTCAATGCCCATTTTAATAGATACTCCGAGTAGTTTATTTTGAAGTTGTCTGATTTCTTTATTTAAAGCTGATACAGTTTCCATACTAATATCATCATTAAAATAAATATTATTATCAATCGTATAACATGCAGGATTTGATGGCATTTTAAATAATTTACCAATATCAAAATCTCCTTCACCTTCTTCTTCATCATTTACTGGTTCTGCATCTTTCTTAGTTCTCTTAGATGCGTACACGTTTGCTGCTGTCCATGAAAATCTTCTTTTTGACATAGTTTATATATAATTATATGTTTAAATATATAATATCTTAAATTATCAATTTTTTAGAAAAAATTGAATTAAAGAATATATCTTCAGATATGTATCTTAATTTAATATATAAATGGAAGATTTAATTAATTCTATTAATAACATTAGTTTAGATGATAAAAAAAAGAATAACTATTTTAAATATCAAAAAATAATTCCTCAACAGGTTCTAAAATTGATTCATGATGATATCCATAAAATGTATCTACAAATTATCAACGATTCAATACAATCGGCGCCATGCACATTTGAACTATTTTCATATATTCATTCATTTCAGTTAGAAGAAATAAAAACTCTACATAATTATATTTCTGAATATGGAGTTCATATTTTAGAAAGTAATTTAAAAAATTGTGGATTGTATTATGATAAGCTAGATGTAAATACATATATTGATTACTATAGTGAAGAATTATATGGATATATTAGTTTAATGGAAGGATGTTAACTTTATATATAATACAAAAGTATTATATATATAATACAAAAGTATTATATATATAAAATTTAATTTATAATAATATAATAAATGAGAATTTTATCAAAAATAAAAAAAAATTACGGATATATTACTAATTTATTAAAAAATACAATAAATTATTCATTTAATAATATAATATCTATTACCTATGACGGATCAAATTTGTATATACTTGGTGATAACACATATGTTTATAATTATGTGAGCAATACAGTAAATACATTATCTGGTAATATTCATATTACTCTTGGTAAACGAATTGAATATAATAATGGAAATCTTTATATTTTAGATAATAATAATATTTATATATATAATTTTTCAACGGATATATATAAATTATTAATTCCTGGTACACCGAATCCTATAAATAATTTTTTAGTTGGAACATCTTATTTAATTTATGATAATTCTTTAAATATTTATAAATATAATAAAAGTTCAAATATAACATCAAAATTAACAAAAGTTAATGGAGGTGTTATAGATATGGTTGCAGACAATCAGACATTATTTACATGTTATAATTCATATGTTCAAAAAACAAATTATATAAATGGTTCTGGTAGTACATCAAATATTATTATTGGATTATCAAATATAACATCTATCGCATACGATGGTCTTTTATTATATTTAAAAGTTCATGATACTAATAATGTAAATAAGACAAAAGAAATATATAAAGTATATACAAAGGATGGGTTAGAATATACTGAGCCAAAAATTACTGGTATAACGGGTTATCAAGATATATTATTTGATGGAAATTATATATATTATACAGAAAATGATTTAATTTATAGGTTTAATGAAGAAGGTATATTCTATGATTATAATATTTCAAATGTATCAAAAATGAGATATAATAATTATGATCCAAATAATATATCAGAATTAGTTTGTTTAGTAAATGGTAATTTACTAATTAGTAATGGGAATCACTTTGATATGTTTGAATTAAATTTTAGTAATATTATAGATTATAGTTATAATGATCATTCAAAAATGATAATAAATGATAGCAATATATTTATAGTATCAAATACAATTAATGAATTCCCGCAGAGTTATTATTTAGACATTAATGATATTACATCTTATTATAAGAATGGTTCAAATATTGTATATACGTTAGGTAGTGGTTTAATAACTCATACATATTTGATACCAAGTTCAAACACTTACATTAATACACAAGTATATACAAATGATATGATACCAAATGCAATTACATACGATATGAATAGTGTAACATATTATTTTGTTGATGAAAGAAAATTAATTAAGTATCAAAATGCAACAAGTCTTCATCCAATTGATAGTCTTACAGTTGTAATTAAAGATGGATCATTATTAAATGAAGATATATATTCAAAAATAGAATATAATTCAGGAAATATATACATATTAAATAAAAAGACGAATAATACATATTCAATTTCAGCAAATTCAAGTGTTTCAAATATATTGGCTCTTACTACTAATGTATCTACATCATATCAATCTACAATAGATTTATCAAATATATATATAATGGATGGTATTAAAAATATTACCAAAATTAATCTAAATAGTAATACTGTAATTTTAAATAAAGATTTAAAATTAAATCCCATGTCAATTACTGAATATAGTGGTAATCTATTAATTAGTACAAATAATTATATTAGAAAGTTTGATAATAATTTAAATGAATTGGATTCATTTTCTTCATCATTTTTTATGGGAAATGTATATGACAATTATATAAATATTGATGTATACAATGGTAATATATTTTTATGTGATAGTATAAATTACCAAATAATTAAATTAGGTACAAGTAATACAAATAGTTATTCACGTGTTGATTATTATCCAATATTATTTAATAATGCGCCATTAGCGCCAGCTGATTCTGTAATTTATAATAATAATCTATATATTGGATGTATACAGAATGGGTATATATTAAAGTATACAATTACGGACAGTAATATAATATTATCATCAAATATATCATTAAAACAAAAGCTAGAAGTTGAATTAATAATCAATAATATTGAATATTGTGCAAATTTAAATGGTCTATTGGTAGCAACTGATACAGGATTATATTTAGTAAATTCAAATTTAAGTAATATCAATAGAATTTATGATTATAATACCGATCTAAATGGTCTAACATATTATAATAATTTCATCTATACATTTGATTCTGGTACATTAAATAAATATTCAACATTACATTATCTAACTCCTACAACTTATACATTTTCAGTAAATAATACAGTAGATATTAACAATATAATGATTACTAATTATAAGAATCCAACTAAGATAATCAATAATGAATCAATATGTTACATTTTAGATAGTAATAAGATATTATATTATAATATTAGTGATATAACAAAAATGTACTCATTGTATGATTATAATATAAATCAAAATGCAAATATAATTGATATTGTTGTAAATAAATCAAATTTATATGTATTAAAGGATAATAATATAATTGATATTGTAAATCAATATGGTATTGTAAATAATAGATATACAAATGTATCTGGCGTTGCATTAACATTGCCAACATCTAATAATTATATATATTATATATCTACCAATAATAAAATTAAAAAGGTTGATTCAAATAATATAATAAGCACTGTATTAGAACCAAGAGGTATACATGTTGATGAACAATCATTATATATGTATAATAATAAAGTTATAAATATATATAATAAAAATAATGCAGGTATCACACAATTAGATGATAGTATATATTATTCAAATAATAACCATATGTATAATATAAATAACAGTGGTATTACAGAAGATTTGGGTATAGTAAGACAATCAATAAATGGAATATCAAATGATACGTCAAACATAATTATATGTACAATGGATAGTGTACAAAGTATAGACTTTTATGAAAATCCACATATATCATCAAATATAACAACTAATTTAAATAATCCATTTAAGGCAATTTATGTGAATAATAATTATTATATTACAGATACATTCAATCATCGAATTATAAATATAAATACTTTAAATAATCAATTACATACAAATATTATTGCAACTGGATTAAATTTTCCTAGAGGTATTGAATATTATAATGGATATCTATATGTTGTAGATAGTGGTTCAGATAAAATAATAAAAATAAATGCAAATACAAATGTTTTACTTGATTTTTCCCAAAGTTTATCTGGTATTATTGATTTAACATTTACAGATAGTATCCTATATGTAACAAGTCTGTTGCAAAATGCAGTTTTAAAAATTGATACAACTAATAACAATACATTAACAATATTTATTAATGTTGAAAAACCATATTATATTGATAATGAAATTAACTTTTTGATTTCTAAAGATACATCAGTATCGATGTCTGTATTAAGTTATGCTGACTTACAGGCACTAATAAATGCATCTATAAATAATATAAATATTTTAATTAAAAACAATCAATTATATAATATAAATAATACATTTAAAAAATGGATAGATTCTCAAATTAATAATGCACAAATTGAAAAAAATATGAATAAAAAATATGACAAATATATACAAATTGAACAATTATTAAATACAATGAATTCTTCAATGGATTATACAGATGCAGCAATCGCCAAATCGACAACAGATTATGAAATCTTTAAGAACAGAATGTATATGGTATTACATTCATTCGTTAAAATGTTTAGATTATTTGCAAATGGTTCTAAGAGACGCTAAATATAAAAATAAACGATAAAATAATTTATAATTAATAATATATTAAAATTTTTAATATATTATAATTTATGAGTAAGTCATATTATATTACATATTATAATATTTACAAACAATTTGTTAGTTCAGAGGATACAAATATTAGTTTAATTGGTGGAAAAGTAAATATTAAATGGACTACATTTCAACATAACGGTGTCATGTTTCCACCAAAATATGTCCCTCATAATATACCATTAATATATAAAGGTCAAAAAATTAGTTTAGCAAATGAAGAAGAAGAGTATGCAACAATATTTTCTCGTTACATTGATACAGAATATTATAAAAGTGATAAGTTTAAAAAGAATTTTTGGAAGGATTGGCGAAAGATTCTAGGAAAAGAACATATAATTCAAGATTTAGAAAATTGTGATTTTAGTTTAATTTATAATTACATACTAGAATTAAGAGAAAAAAAGAAAGTTCTTACTAAACAAGAGAAAGAACAAATTAAAGAAATTAAAGATAAAGATACTGAAAAATATAAAACTGCATATGTTGATGGAAAACCACAACCAGTTGGAAATTATATGGTTGAACCTCCGTCAATATTTATTGGGCGTGGTTGTCATCCATATATTGGAAAAATAAAGAGAAGAATTCGACCTGAAGATATTACATTAAATTTAAGTAAAGATTCACAAGTACCTAAACTAGAAGAAGGTAAATGGGGATCTATTGTTCACGAAAAAAATAGTATTTGGTTAGCAAGTTGGAAAGATGACATAACTGGAAAAACAAAATATGTTTGGCTATCAGATAAATCTGATATGAAAGCTCAAGGAGATTTAGATAAATTTGAAACTGCAAGAAGATTAAAGAAACATATTAGAACAATTAAAATGAAAAATAATGAAAATTTGTTAAGTGAAGATATCAAAATTAAACAATTATCGACAGCATTATATTTTATTGATAATTTTGCATTAAGAGTTGGAAATGAAAAAGGAGATGATGAAGCAGATACTGTTGGAGTAGTATCATTAAGAGTTGAACATATTGAAAATTTAGAAAATACTCAAATTAAATTAGATTTTTTAGGAAAAGATAGTGTAAGATATGTAAGAACATTTACGGTTGATGAGCAAGTATATAAAAATTTGAGTGACTTAAAAAAAGATAAAAATAAAAATGATGATATATTTGATAAAATTAAAACGAATGATCTAAATGAATATCTAAAAACATTTATGGATGGATTAACTGCAAAAGTATTTAGAACATATAATGCTAGTAATTTATTTGCAAATGAATTAGATAATATTACAAAGAAATATAGTGATTATGATAAAGATGATAAATATGATTTATTATTAGATGGATTTAATAAAGCAAATGCAAA
>Ga0114958_10001569_pt1 | contig 17776 bp, 23 predicted proteins | sample C_130208_EF_Meta_FD_89577 | JGI IMG/M metagenome (GOLD analysis project Ga0114958, IMG submission 89577) | Freshwater microbial communities from Lake Croche, Canada to study carbon cycling - C_130208_EF_MetaG | ecosystem: Environmental > Aquatic > Freshwater > Lake | place: Lake Croche, Canada...
CACTGTCCCAATCTTGTCACTAAGGTCTTAACCATTCAACCTTGCATGGGGATCAAGCATTCAAGTCCAGGTTATCGCCTATAACATATACGGCGACTCTCTCGTATCTTAAGTTGGTAACGGAGCAATCATACTCACTATTCCCAATGCACCGACTGATTTGGCTGAAGACTACAGTCTTCGTACTGCAAGAGCTATTGGTCTAACTTGGAATCAAGGATACGCCGGAGGAACCCCAGTGATTGACTATACGATCAGCTACTCTGAGAACATGGGTCAAATCGCGGTTCTGAAAGCTAACTCTGTTGGTACTACGTATCTCGCTGAGAATCTCAACCCAGGCAGCATTTACAACTTCTGGATCTAATCTCGAAACTCCTTCGATTTATCTGAATACTCTGCTGACAAGTAACTGGTCTGTGGATTCAAACCTAACGTACCAGCCCTTCCAGAGACTTCTGTTGAGGAAAACAATGTCATCCTTATTTGGTTCGCTCCCTCAAACAACGGAGCTCAAATCCTGAGCTATAAGGTCAGCATCAAGCAGAAAGACGGAGCCTTCTCTGAAGACTTTACTCACTGTAACGGAACTGATTCTGACTTCGTCACCTCACGCAGATGTGTCATTCCTCTTTTGACTCTTCAAGCATCTCCATACAACTTAGTCCAGGGAGACAGCGTAGTAGCAATCGTTACTGTGACTAACTCATACGGAGAGTCACTAGCATCTTCTCCTGGAAGTGGTGCAGTGATTGTCTTAGTACCTTCATCCCCAGTCGGACTAGCAGACAACAAAGATGTCACTAATTCCGATCGCATTGGACTCACATGGAACAATGGATTGAACACAGGTGGCTCACCCATCATTAGCTACCGCATCACCTACGACCAGTCTACAGGAACGTGGGCTACTTTGGCTACAGGCATAATACCAAGGAGCTACACCACTACTTAGACTCTAACAGAAGGTGCGCCTTACACATTCAAGGTAGAAGCACTTAACTCTGTTGGCTATAGCATTGCATCAGCAAGTTACACGATTCTTTGTGCTCAACGACCCGACAAGCCAGCGGCTCCAACGACTTCCTTCTCTGAATTGAGTGTAGTTGTCAAATGGGACGCTCCTCTAAAGAGAGGCTCAGTCATCACCAGCTACACTATCATGTTTAGACATAGTGACGGAACAACATACAGCGAAGACACTTCAATCTGCAATGGAGCCTTGGCTGCTACTGTAATTTCAAAGACTTGCACTATTCCAAGTGTACGCTTCACACAAGATCCTTACTTCATTCAGTGGGGACAGTAGATTTGGGCAAATGTAGTTGCGACTAACATCAAAGGCAGTTCCCTTGTTTCAGAAGGTGGAAACGGTGCAGTGATTTGGACAAACCCAGATGCTCCCATTCTCCTCGTCAACGTACCTTTAGTAACTAATGGCTACTAGATCGGTCTCAATTGGAATTAAGCTGCTTTTAACGGTGGCACTCCAGTTGTGGAATACTATATGATGTACGGTGAAACAACGGGCGAATACACAATTCTTGACTCAAGCATCAAGGACCTTACTTATACAGCCATCAACCTAACGCCAGGTCGTACTTACAAGTTCAAGATTCGATCTAAGAATCTCTTCGACTACAGTGTTTACTCCTTAGAAACTGTAATCTTGGCGGCTCAGGAACCAGCCACTCCAGCTACTCCAACTACTACTTTCTAGCGCGAAACTGTATTGATTGACTGGGTTGCACCTAATGACTTGGGTTCAGTAATCACTGACTACAACATCTACATTAAGATGCAGAACGGAACTTACGGCCTCGAGCTAAACGACTGCGATGGTACAGTCAGTGGAATCGTAAGCGGTACCTCTTGCACTGTACTAGTTTCTACTCTAAGGAATGCGCCTTTCAGTCTAGAATGGGGCTCAAGCATATTTGTCAAGGTACTTGCGATAAACAACTACGGCAGATCCTTGAATTCCTCGGAAGGAAATGGTGCTAAGATAATATACTACGCGGACAAGCCAGTAAGTTTGACAGAAGTAACAGCATCTCGCGCAGCAACATCTATCACATTCACATGGGTAGCTGGTCCACTCGTCAGAGGCTCTGCAGTGTTTGATTATCAAATCTTCAGAGCTGTAGCAAGCCTCGGAGTTTATACTTCGATCGCCACCGAAGTTCACGGGTTGTCCTACACTGCAATTGGTCTTGTTACTGGTTAGACCTACTCCTTCAAAGTAGAAGCCCAGAACGATTTTGGATACAGCTAGGACAGTGATCCAGTTACAATCCTCTGTGCAACCAAACCTGCAACACCAGTAGCTCCCAGAACATCTGTTCTCAACGACACAGCCATCATAATATGGGATGCTCCTGACGCACTTGGAACTCCTATCACAGGTTACCAAATTTTCATCAGGAAGGCTGACCTGAGCTACGTATTCAACAACTTAGTCTGCGATGGAACAACTTCTGATGTGGTCCTCTCTGGCATCACTAAATGTACTATTCCATTGAGCACACTTACATCTTCTCCATACGATCTACTACTCGGTTACAAGATCTTCTCTTATGTGATCGCTTACAACGACTACGGTCTCTCACAGCCTTCAGCAATCGGTAGTGAGGGTGTTATTGTACTTGTACCTAATGCGCCAATTAATCCCGTCAACGACAAAGATGTTACAACCAATTCAATCATTGGCTTCAAATTCCAAGACGGATCGTCAGACGGAGGTACTTCAGTTATTGACTACAGAATCACATACGACCAGTCTACTGGAAACTTCGTTACTCTAACAACAGGACATACTTCAACTACGTACCAAACGATAGTTCCACTCATCAAGGGTCGAACTTACAAGTTCTACATTGAGGCACGCAACACAGTTGGGTACTCCTTGGCGTCTGTCGTCTTTGAAGTTCTCGCAGCTCAAGTCCCAGACACACCTCGTTACCCAGACACTGTTTTCAACGGACTATCAGTAACAATCAGATGGCCTAAACCTGACGACGGCTCTACAGTTATCACCGACTATATAATCAAGATATAGAGGGCAAATGGCTTGTTCGTTACTGAACCAATCGATTGCAATGGTTCGTCACCTGACGTGGTTTCTGCAGGAGCCTGCACAGTACCAGTCGGCACTTTTATCGCCTCTCCATTCTACATTGAGTGGGGTCAAAAGATTTACGCCAAAGTCACTGCCAAGAACATTGTTGGCTACTCAGTAGAATCAACTGTTGGCGGTGATGCTACCATTCTTACCAATCCGAGTGCACCAATCGGTCTAACTACTGTACCTGCAATTACTTCTGCAACTTAAGTGGGACTAACCTGGTATGCAGGATTCTTAGATGGAGGCAGTTAAATCATTGACTACTCTGTGACATATGGTCTCGTATCTGGATCATACTCAACAACACTTACAAGCATCACGACCACTTCGAAGACTGTTACTGGTCTTACGGAAGGAGAGACTTACAAGTTCAAGGTCCTTGCTAACAACAAGTACGGACCTAGTTTGTACTCGACTGAAGTAACTGAACTTGTGGCACAGAAACCTGATAAGCCATTCGCACCTTCAACTATTATCAAAACGACAAACTAAACTTTGACAGTCCGATGGACACCACCTTCAGCTAAAGGCTCTACTCTCATTGGATACAAGATTACTATCAGAACATCCGACAATGCCATCTATGCCGAAGATCTGACGAACTGCAACGGTAACCAAACAAGTATTCTAGGCTAAGCATACTGCGATATTCCCATCGAGTCACTCAGATCTTCTTCTGTGTATAACTTACCATGGGGCTCCAGTGTATGGGCTAAAGTCATCGCTTACAACAAATACGGTCCTTCTGAAGAGTCTCCTGAAGGCAACGGCGCTAGGATTTTAACTATCCCAGATGCACCCGTTTCCTTGACGGAGGATATCTCTAAGAGATCCGCAACTTCAATCACATTTAGTTGGGTTGCAGGTCCCAAGAACGGAGGTGATCCAGTTATTGACTACCGAGTGAATACTGACGACACAACAGGAATTTGGAGAGTCCTCAAATCACTCCACAAAGAACTTACTTACACCGCAGATAACTTATAGACAGGTAAATCATACATCTTCCAAGTGGAGGCGAGGAACTCTTACGACTATAGTGCTCTTAGTCAGGGAGTTACTATCCTTTGTGCTACCGTTCCTTCAATCCCACTTGCACCTACAACTGTTGTTATCCACAGTGACGTCTAAATCTCTTGGAATAAACCTTCAGAAAACGGAACTCCAATCATTTCCTACATCATTGAGATCAAACAAGCAAACGGACAGTTCTCTCAAGCTTAAGCATGCATCGGATCTGATAGCAAGATTCTGATCGACAAGTACTGTACTGTTCCGCTTTCTGTTCTTACAGCAGATCCATACTTCTTGGTGCTGGCAAATAAGATTGAGGCAAAGGTAACAGCGAATAACAACTACGGCTTATCTTCAGAGTCAGAAGTTGGAGGCATAGCTCTAATCGTCCTTGTACCAAGTGAACCTCTAAGTCTAGCCAACAACCCAGCCATTTCAATGGGTACTTCAATCGGAATTACTTGGACACCCAGTGCCTAAGTGGGTGGTTCAGATATTATTGACTACCAAGTTTGGTATGATAAAGGACTAGGTACATCTGTCTTCTCGATTCTCTAGTCTGGCATAACAACTGTCTATTTCACGGCAGAGAATCTTGATCTTGGAACAACTTACGAGTTCATGGTAAAGGCCCAAAACTCAGTTGGCTTCAGCAATCCTTCCATATCCAAACGCATTCTCGCTGCACGTTAACCAGATGTTCCTGAATTACCTGGTGTTGCATCGCCAACTACTTCAATCAGTGGCAGCAACATAGTTGTCGTCTGGAACAAACCTTACAACGGAGGTTCTATCATCACGAGTTACGTGGTTCAGTTCCGCCAGAATGACAACACAACATTCCAAGTGTTAGACCTCTGCAATGGTGGAAATCCTCAGTATCTTACCACTCCAACTTGCACTATCCCAATAGCTTCAATGAGAGGTTCTCCCTTCGAGCTTACTTGGGGATCCAGTGTCTACGTAAGAGTGGCAGCCAAAAACGATAAAGAAACATCTGCATTCTCTACTCCTAGCAATGGCGCGATAATCTTAACCTACCCAAGTCCACCAACGCTTTCAATAGTCTCCTCACTAACTGCTGGAGAACAGATCTCCCTCAGTTGGACCAAAGTACTTTACCCTGTCGATGGTGGAACTCCAGTAGCTGACTACACAATCATGGTTAGCACCACTAACCTAGTTGGCAGCTTCACTCTACAGAAAGCTGGTATTGTCCCAACATCTGTGACTCTAAACAACTTCGCACTTGGAACAACTTACTACTTCTAGGTCATTGCAAGATCTGACTTTGGACCCAGTGAATCTTCGAACACTGTCCAACAGCTCGCAGCTCTAACTCCTACCAAGCCTACCAATGTCGTAACAACAATATCGGGTCCTAACGGAAGAACAGGCCAGAACGTCGTGATTTCATGGACGGCTCCCGACTAAAGAGGCTCGGACTTGCAGGGTTACCGTATTGAGATACAACAATCCAACCTAGTCTTCTCAATCAACACCGCTTCCTGTGACGGAACTTAAGACGCTAACATCCTCAGAGATGCCAAATGCACAGTGCCGATATCTTCACTTGTCGCATGGCCTTACTCACTATCTTGGGGATCATATGTGTTCGCTAAAGTCATTGCTTACAACGGAAACGGCGACTCACTTTATTCAGAGGTCGGTAACGGTGCTCAACTACTGACTTACGCAGATGAACCAACCGCGCTCACGGAGACAGTCGCTGCTAGAACTGCAACTTCAATCACCTTCACTTGGACAGCCCCAGTAAACAATGGTGGCACTCGAGTGATTGACTACGATATCTTCTACGACCAAGCACTGTTGACTTATGTGCCTATCGGTTCAGCAGTAACTGGAACATCATTCACTGCCGTCAATCTCACGCCTAGACTCGTGTACAAGTTTAAGGTCTAAGCGAGAAACGCATATGGCCAAAGCTATGACAGTGTTGAGAAGTCGATTCGATGTGCAACTGTTCCTTCAAAACCAAGTGCACCCACAACTATGAACTCTGCTGACTAAGTTGTTCTGGAGTGGGTCGCACCAGCATCAAACGGTTTTGACATTACTGAATTCTTGGTCGAAATCAAACAAGCAAATGGAACTTTTACACCATAGAAGACCTACTGCGATGCTGCTCAGCCAGTCACTCGGGATAGACATGACTGTACCATTCCACTGACTGTGCTCTATGCGGATCCTTACTTCTTACCACTTGGTACTGCAATCGAAGTTAGAGTCACTGCCTTTAATGACTATGGACCTTCGATCACTTCAGAAGTAGGCAGCACATTAGCAATCATTCAATACGTACCTGATGCACCTAGATTACTAACAACCAACACTCTGACGACATCAGCGAGCCAGATTGGAATATCTTGGAGTGACGGCGAATCAAACGGCTAAGCATCTGTGCTCGATTACAGTGTCTTCTATAGAGTCAAGCTCACAACCACTTGGATACCACTAGCATCTGCTGTGGCAAACCCATCATACTTGACAGCAACAGCAGGAGTGACATTAGAACAAGGCACCTGGTACGACTTCACTGTCTAAGCTAGGAACAGCGTTGGGTTCAGCGCAGACTCAGCAACTTGGACAGTACTGGCGGCGCAAAAGCCAGCTCGGCCAACAGCACCCAGAACTACGATAGGCGCTTCCGACGTAGTAGTCATCGCTTGGGACCTGCCAGACAACGGAGGTTCAGCAATTACAGAATACTAGATTGACATTCTGGAAGAAAACGGTCTGACTTATGCTGTTGACCTTGATCACTGCAATGGTACTTCGGCTCTGGTCCGTGATTAGAGAACTTGCAACGTGCCAATTACCAGTCTGATGGCACTGCCCTTCACTCTTCCTTGGGGTGCCGCAGTCGTGGCAACAGTAACTGCGCGGAACAGCTACGGCCCGTCACTGGTGTCCCCGCCGACTGCAAGCGCGGCGCGAGCAATCATCCTAAGGATGCCCGACGCACCTCTCAGTCTGGCCAACGACCTGCTGGTCACGTTCGGAACACGCATAGGACTTAAGTGGGAAGAAGGACAACAGGCTGGAGGCACGCCAGTCTTCGACTACACGCTCTGGTCGGATGAAGGCAGCCTCGGCAGTAGCTACCAGCCTGTGGTGGCAGGTCTCTAAGCCAAAAAGTACACGGTGGATAGCCTCAGCCTCGGCACATGGTATATCTTCAAAGTCCAGTCTCAAAATGCCAAAGACTATAGTGACTTCTCAGCAACCGTTAGAATACTTGCTGCACAACAGCCAGACATTCCTTTAGCTCCTGAAACCTTGTTCTTAAGAACTAGCGTAAGTGTGAGCTGGACGGCACCATTCAACGGCGGGTCCGCTATAACTGGATACCGAGTACAATTCAAACAGTCCAATGGTACCTTCTCAGAAAGTGAAGTTGACTGCATGCAACATCTAAGTACAGCTATAACATGTTCCATTTCAGTGTTGAACCTTCGTGCATCGCCTTACAGCTTAGCATGGGGATCAAGTGTCTATGCTCGAGTTCTAGCTATCAATGACTACGGAACTTCAGAGCCTTCTGACTAAACACCTGTAAACACACTAGCTGTCATCATTACTTACCCAACCAAGCCACTGTCATTGCTCGAAACTGTAGCAGACAGAACTGCAACGGCTGTTGGTCTTACCTGGTTAGAAGGAACTGACAATGGAGGTTCAACTGTGTTTGACTACGAGGTCAGCCATGCCAAACTTCCAGCTGGTACTTACACTGTTGAAAAACAGAATAACCTCGGTATAACTTTCGTTGATTCAGGTCTCACAAGCGGGTCCTCGTACTTGTTTAGAGTCAGATCACAGAACTCGTTTGGCTACTCTGACTACTCAGAAGAATTAGAACTGCTTGTTGCTTACGTACCAAAGTTGCCCGTGCCACCCACCACTTCAGTTGTTGCAAACAATGTGATCTTGACCTGGGTCGCACCAGACGACAATGGCTCACCTATCAACAAGTACGTGATTACAATCAGAAAGTCCGATAACACATACTTCGAAAGTGAGTTCTGTAATGGACAACTAAACGAAATCATGACGGCCCTTAAATGCACTATCCCTCTAGCGTCTCTCACTGGAGAAAAGTACAATTTGGTTCAAGGTAACAGCGTAAATGCTAAGGTAGTTGCACACAACCATTACGGCCCTTCAGATTAATCAGACTTTGGCAGTGGAGCAATCATTGTAGTAGTTCCGAACAAGCCTGTCGGACTCGCTAACAATGCTACTATAACAACAGCTTATGTCATTGGATTAACCTGGAACGATGGAATGAACGCAGGAGGCTCTCCAGTCTTCGACTATCGTGTTTCTTACGACTAGTCTACTGGTAACTACATGGTTCTTGCTTCAGGTTTACAAGAAAGAAAATACACAACCACAGTAATACTCACGCCTGGAGCTTCGTACAAGTTCAAGGTTGAAGCACAGAACTCAGTCGGTTACAGCGATCTATCAGCTTTCTTCTCAATCATTGCTTCCTAGATTCCAGACAAACCTAATGCACCCACAACAGCAAGGTTTGACGCCACCATAAGAGTAAGTTGGGAAGCTCCACAGTTCAACGGAGGCGCAACTATTTCTAGCTACATAATTGAGTTCTAGTAAGCAAACGGTGAATTCTCTTCACTTGCTAGTTGCAACGGTGGCGATCTAGCGATTATCTCTCGTTTCCCACTGTACTGCATCGTCCCAAGTGTAAGCCTAACACTGTCGCCATTCTCGATTGCATGGGGTCAGCACATCTCTGCCAGAGTAACAGCAGTGAACAACATTAACCGTTCATTGACCTCAGAAATCGGTAACGGAGCTACGATCTTAACTATTCCTCAAGCTCCATTGAATCTCCGAAACAGAGCAGGCATTACAAGCGCAACACAAATTGGTCTCGAATGGGATCTGATTCCTTCGATCGACCAAGGTGGAGCAGCAATTCTTTACTACTCTATCTTCAAAGCCGTTGGAGCAGGTGTCTACGAAACTCTTGAAACAGGACTCACCACTACAACGTACATCGCCATCGATTTGTCACAAGGAGAAACTTACAGCTTCAAGGTTCAATCTGAGAACATCTACGGACCAAGTCTAGACTCCTTACCTACTTCGATTCTTGCTGCACAAGTACCTGACAGACCAGCGGCTCCTACCACTTCTCTCAGTGGAACTAGTCTCACTGTTACTTGGGTCGCTCCTGACGACAGAGGAAAGGCAATCGATGAATACACAATCACTATTCTGAAGAGCGATCTTTCCACGTACAGTCTTGAGCTTAATGACTGTGATGGATCTGACCCTATAATCGTCGGCCAAACATACTGTGTGATCGATGTCCTCGTACTCCGAACAGGAGATTTCAGTCTCCCATGGGGCACCAAGGTCTTCGCTAAAGTTATCGCTCACAACTCGTACGGTTACTCACAAGAATCCGCTCCAGGTGCTGGAATAAACGGAGTCTTGATGACTTACCCAGATGCACCAACTACTCTGACTGAGCAAACCTTATCTAGGGCAGCAGATAGTATTACATTCACATGGGTTGACGGCCAATTCAACAACGGTGCAGTAGTTACCAAGTACCGTGTGAGCATGTCTGACACTGATGGGTTAGGAACCTACTCTGAACTTGTTCCACTTGCTTTCATCAAGGAATACACTGCAAGCGGACTCACAGCAGGACATACATACAACTTCAAAGTCGAAGCATATAACGCCTTCGGGTATGGTGGCTTTAGTTCAGCAAAATCAATCAAGTGTGCGACCAAACCATCCAAGATTGTAGCACCACCTACTACAAGCGTCTCAACTAGATTTGTTACTATCGACTGGACGACTCCAAATTCCAACGGACTACCGATTACAGCTTACAGTATCTACATTCGAAAGGGAGACTAGCAGACTTACATAACGAACGATTTAGTTTGCAATGGAGGCAACGCACTAGTCATCTCTGATACTTCTTGTGTAGTGCCCTTGAGCACTCTAACAGCAGGACCATACAATCTTCTTAAAGGATACAGCATCTACGTTTATGTTATTGCTAAGAACGCTTATGGAGATTCACCTCAGTCTGACTACGGCAATGGTGGAGTAATCGTGCTTGTTCCAGATGCTCCAGTCAGCCTAGCAGACGACATAACTGTAACTTCTAGATCAGTGATCAAATTCACATGGGTTCCCGCAGCCTCTGATGGTGGCACCACTGTCATTGACTACACAGTAACTTATGATGAGTCAGTTGGAAATCTTGGCACTGTCCTTGCAACAGGAGTCACTACTCCCTACTACACTACAAACACGATCACCATCATACCAGGAAAATCATATCAGTTCCAGGTGATTGCTAGAAACACAGTCGGTTCTTCAGCGTCTTCTGCTATCTTAACTATTCTTGCAGCATAGAAACCAGAAGCACCAACAAATGTTGCCACTATTATAGCTGGCGACTACGTTAAAATCAAATGGGACAGCTCTGACGATGGAAGCACTTCAATCACAGGCTATCTCATCGAAGTTTAACAAGCGGACGGAACGTTCAAAGAGAGCGACTCCTGCAACGGACAACTTCTTTCAGTCAGAACTGATGGCTATTGCTTGGTTCCAATTGCGTCACTCATTACGGGAACTTACAATATCGAATGGGGATCATTGATCTACGCTCAAGTTCTCGCAATCAACATTAAAGGTTCCTCCCCAATGTCAGGCACTGGAACAGGAGCAAAGATTATTACCAATCCAGACGCTCCACTTAACCTTAGAAACGATGCCGACATTACGCTTGCCACCCAGATTGGCATAAGGTGGGAGATCGGAGTAAAGGATGGTGGTTCTCCAGTCTTTGCTTACTAGGTCACTATCTTAGACCCAACTGAGGGAGTCTTCAGAATTCTACAGTCGGGTATCGCAGTGACACAGACATACTTTATAGCTTATGGACTCACAGCGGGTGTTACTTATACATTTGAGGTTCAGTCCGAAAATTTGAAAGGATTCAGTGACTACTCGAACTAGGTTCAGATTCTCGCCGCATAGAAGCCCAGTGCTCCTTTCGCGCCAAGCACAGCCATCAATGGAGAAAATGTTTTGATCTCTTGGACAATGGCAGCCCTAAGCGATAATGGTTCACCCATAAAGGGCTACATAATCTACATCAAGTATTACGGTAGTGAGAACTTCGCCATCGACTCCACAAATTGCAACGGAGCTAATGAACTTACCAACTAGAACATCCTTTCAACAAGGACTTGCAACGTACCTATCAACATCCTGAGAGGCTCACCATTCAGTCATCCTTGGGGTGCGAGTGTCTCTGCCAAGATTGTTGCTTACAACTAGTATGGCCACTCAGACGAGTCAGTAGTAGGCAACGGCGCAATCATTCTAACTCGTCCAGATGCACCAGTCAACGTGGCTGAGGATGTATCGATGAGAGCAGCAACATCAATCACCATCACCTGGGGACCTGGTCCCACTAACGGTGGAGCACCAGTCATTGATTACGACATCATCTACTATACAACTGCAGACGACATAATAGTCTTCAGGAATCAAACATCTGTCAAGTACACTGCTACAGGCTTAACCGCTGGAAAGACTTACACGTTCAAAGTAGAAGCAAGGAATAGGTACGGCAACTCTGCCTCGAGCACACCTGTGTAGATCCTCTGTGCGGGCGTGCCAGAAGCACCTGCTGCTCCAACTACTAGGAACTTTAATGACAACGTCATTGTTGAATGGAATGCACCTGAGGAAAACGGTGAAGCACTTCTCGGCTACTACGTCTACCTTAGACAGTCGAACGGAGTCTACACAATGGAACCTATTCACTGCAACGGTTCAAGCCCAGACATCATCCTTGCTAAGTCGTGTACCATCCCACTGAACACACTTACGCAAAGTCCGTTCACACTTCAGTTCGGTCCTCAGCTAGGAGAGTATGTAAACGTTAAAGTCATCGCATACAACGAGTACGGAAACTCAAATCCATCACCTATTGGCGGACTAGCGAGAATTCAGATCGTACCAGATCCTCCTGCAAGCTTCGGCTACGACTTGTTCCAAACTATCGACACTGAAATTGGTCTGCAATGGACCGATGGCGATACGATTGGAGGAACACCAATTCTCGAGTACATCGTCTACTGGGACCAAGGCGCTGCTAATGGAGTCTTCGTACTACTACGAGGCGAAATCACCCTTTAGAGTTACATAGCAACCAGTTTGTCCCAGGCGCTTACTTATGGATTCAAGGTGCAGTCTAGGAACTAGGTTGGTCTCAGCGGCTTCTCTAAAATCAAGTACCTGACCACTGCGCTTGAACCTGCTATTCCCGCAGCACCTACTACTCGAGTTGTTTAAGAAAATGTAATCATTGAGTGGGGTCAACCAGATCAAGGCTGGTCAGACATTACAAGCTACAGAATCAAAATCTTGTAATCTAACGGAACTTACTCAGAGCAACTTGACAACTGCAACGGCAAATGGACATCACTTGTGAGAGATCTGAAGTGCACAATCCCACTACTGGTGCTCCAGGCTGACCCATACTTCTGGGCTCTGGGCGACAGCATCGTGGCAAAGGTTTCAGCCTCAAACAGCTGGGGCGAATCAGCAATGTCCAACCCAGGAAACGGAGCGATCGTCGTCACCATTCCAAGCCCACCAATCAATCTTTTGAACAACGCAACCATAACCTCTGACACAAGGATTGGCATCACTTGGAGTGACGGAGTAATGAATGGAGGAACACCAATCATCGACTATCGAGTATCTTACGACCGAGCCTCTGGTATTTGGGTCACTCTTGCAACTGGTCTCACTTCAAAGTCCTACACCACCATAGTTACATTGATGGCAGGTCAATACTACTCGTTCAAAGTGGAGTCACAGAACTCAGTTGGATACTCACTAGTTTCAGCTCCTGTGACGATACTTGCAGCAGTAGCTCCCTACTAACCAGTAGCACCTACTGTTACGTAATCCGAGTCAGACATCACTGTGGAATGGCCCGTGAGCTACAATGGAGGAACTGCAATAACGAGCTATCAAGTGACGTTCAGAGCGAGTGATTAAGTCACTTTCTACAGTATGACTGGTGATTACTGTAGCCCTCGCGTTACTAGATCATGCACCATACCAAGCATTGCATTCACTCTAGAACCATTCAACTTAGCTTGGGGATCTTGGGTCTATGCTATAGTCTCTGCCACGAACATCTAGGGCACATCTGTGGCTTCTCCAGCTGGCACCGGTGGCAAGATCTTGAGAGTCCCAGACTCCCCAGTTTCTCTATCAAACGTTCCAGCCGAGACGACAGCAACTTAGATTGGACTCACCTGGTCTGCCGGCTCTAACAACGGCGGTACTCCTGTGATCGACTACAGAGTCTGGTCCAATGGAGGTTCAGGGACTTTATACCTGACTATTGAAGCAGTCGTTTCGACCCTGCCCTACCATGCGATTTCGCTCACGCCAGGAGATACTTACTCCTTCAAAGTTCAGGCGAGGAACAACTTCGGATACAGCGCCAACTCAACCAGTGTTGAAATCCTTGCGGCTCAGCCTCCTACACGACCCGAAGCTCCAACTACAGTTCTCCAGGACACGAACATCGTGATCACTTGGAGCGCTCCATTCAACCAGGGTTCAGCAATCACCTCCTACCAGATTTGGATCCGACATAACGACAACTCAAGCTATAGTTTGGACTTGACGAACTGCGACGGCTCTCAACAGGTCTTCTTGACCATGACACCGCCACACTGCTCAGTCCCAGTTTCAGTCCTTAGAAGTGCGCCTTTCAGTCTCCCATGGGGTAGCCCTGTCTTCGCGACTATCATCGCAACCAACAAGTACGACAATTCATCAGTTTCCGAGCCTGGAAGCGGTGGGCGTATCATTACCTATCCCGATGCACCGATCTATCTCACAGAGAATCTCTCTCAAAGGACATAATCTACACTAGGAATCTCCTGGTAGATCGGAGTAAACAACAACGGTGCGACTGTTGATTATTATGTTGTCAGTAAGAAGACAGGCAGTGGTCAGTTTGAAGTTCTTTATTCTGGACTTGCTACCTTTATTACCACAGCAACTGCATCTCAGCTTGATTTCGGCACTACTTATACATTCGTGGTACAGTCTCACAACAGCTTTGGACTCAGTTTATACTCAGCAGAACTACCTCTTATTTGTGCAACAAGACCTGCTACGCCAGTTGCGCCAATTACAGTAAATCTCAATTCGGCTGTAGTCGTTACTTGGTATGCACCATCTGCAAGAGGCTTACCAATCTAAAGCTATTCCGTCTACTTCAGGAAATCAGACTTAAGCTTCGCATTGACTAGTATGTGTAACGGAGGTAGCCTTCCCGATGTCAGTGCTTTGACTCTGACTTGTACTGTGCCACTTCTCACTCTAAGATCAGATCCATTCTTCTTGGGTCAAGAAAACACTGTCGTCGTCTAAGTATTGGCAAACAACTACTACGGTGATTCGTTACTTTCTGAAAATGGTGGCAGTGCAAAGATTTGGCTGGTTCCAGAAAAACCAATTGCTCTCACCAACGACACTGTGACAAACTAAGACCTTGTTGGAATTACTTGGAGTGATGGACTAAATGCAGGCGGTACACCTGTGATTGACTATAGAGTCAGCTGGGACAAGTCAAGTGGAGACTGGGCTGTCCTATCTACAGGTGTCCTACCCAAAAAGTTCTCTACTACTGGAATCACATTGATCCGTGGAAGAACGTATACTTTCAAAGTTGAATCACGTAACTTAGTGGGATACTCAGATATCTCTCTACCTATCTCGGTTCTCGCCGCTTAAGTTCCTAACCCACCAGCTAGTCCCAGGACTGCTATCTCTGGAAACTTCGTTGTGATTGAATGGGATTAGCCTTATGATGGAAGTTCTTAAATTACTGGCTACACGATCAGTATTAGACAGAACGACAACGCAACCTTCTCGGAAGAACCAGTAAGCTGCTATAGAAAGAATGACGTAAGCAGGACCTGTGCAGTTCCAATTGCCACGCTCAAAGCTGGTCCCTTTAGTCTCGACTGGGGAGTTGGCGTTTACGCAATCGTGAGTGCAATCAACATTGTTGGACCGTCAGGTTTCTCAACTCAAACAACAGTATTGGCAGCTGCAATAATCTTAACCAATCCAGATGCTCCAAAGAACTTAGTGAATGTGCCTTCAGTGACTACAGCTACTCAAGTCGGACTTTCATGGGAGATTGGAGTTAAAGATGGAGGTTAACCAGTCATCGACTACACTGTGTCGAAAGCACTTGGATCAGGACTTTACGAAGTTTACTAACAGGGTATCCTCCCTACAACATTAACAGTAATGGGTCTCCAGGCTGGAAGCACCTACAACTTTGTGGTTCAGTCAAATAACGGATTCGCCCTCAGCATCTTCGACTAATCTACACCGATTTCAGTACTTGTTGCTTAGATGCCCAGTCAGCCTGATGCACCTACAACCACTGTTGATGGAAACAATGTAGTCATTGATTGGAACGCACCTAACGACAATGGGTCACCAATCAGGGGTTATATCATATACATCAGGCAGAGTGATAACTCTACATTCTCAGTTAGTACCACTGACTGTAATGGAGCACTGTTATCAATCCGCACAGAAACAAAATGCTCTGTACCCATTTCAACACTTAGGGGAACACAGTACGAGCTAACTTGGGGATCAATAGTATACGCCAAAGTTCTAGCTTACAATGACTACGACAGCTCCCAGGTGTCCACCGTTGGAGGCAGTGCAAAGATTCTCACAGTTCCAAATGCACCAATAGCAGTCTCTGAACTCTACTCGTCTAGAACTGCAACGAGCCTAGGTCTACAGTGGTCAATCGCTGGCTACGGAGTTACAAAGGATGGCGGTTCACCAGTAATCAACTATCAAGTAACTTATACCACAGGTTCTACTACAATTGTTGTGCCTAACATCGCAGACACCAAATACACTGCAAACAACCTTGTCAACGGAGCCAATTATGTCTTCTTCGTCCAGGCAAAGAACTCGTTCGACCTAAGTTTGAACAGTCAACTTACTTACATGTACTGCTCCTTTGTACCAGCTACACCAGTTGCACCAACTACTTCTGTCAGCCTTAACAAGGTAATCATCAAATGGGATGCTCCTAACAACAATGGAGCATTGATTGACAGCTACTCAGTACAAATCAAGTAGTCTAATGGCGTCTTCACTCCCGACATAATAGACTGTAATGGGGGCAATGTAGGAATCGTAGCACTCACAACTTGCACGGTACCCTTACTTGCTTTAAGAGCAGATCCCTACTTCTTAGTTCTTGGAAACAGTGTCGTCGTCCAACTGACTGCACACAACTACTACGGAGATTCTCTGATGTCAAGCACAGGAGACGGGGCAACTATTGTCTACCCACCCGACGCACCTTTGAGTGTCAGTGATGTCCTCACAATCACAAATTCCTTGAAGGTTGGACTTACCTGGGTCGATGGAGTATCTTCAGGTGGAACTTCAGTCATTGACTATATTGTTCAGTACCAATTGAACGGCGTTTGGACTCAACTTGATTCAGGAGTTACGAGCAAGCCTTACACTACATCTGCCACCCTAGTAGCCGGCGACAGCTACTTGTTCCGCGTTATAGCTAGAAACTCAGTAGGTACTAGCTTAGAGTCTGATAAGGAACACGTTCCAGTTCTCATTCTTGTGGCACAAGCACCAGCTCAGCCCCTTGCACCCACAACTACCAGAGACCTCAACACTATCATTATCACTTGGCAAGAACCGGTGAGCTATGGAAACACTGCTGTCATAAGCTACACTATTCAGATAAGGAAGAGTGACAACGTAACTTTCAGCGAGACAACTGAGTGTAACGGAGCACTGCCTTCAGTACGAGACTCACACAAGTGTACAGTACTGATTAGCACACTAACCTCTTCTGCATTCTCTCTAGCATGGGGAGAGCCCGTATACGCTAAAGTATTAGCAACAAACATCAAGGGACCTTCACCTTACTCACCAGCGGGAAATGGCGACTTAGTGTCTATTTCTCCTGATGTTCCAACTGGCCTGAATAATGTGCCAGGCATCACCACCGCTACTTAGATTGGTCTAACTTGGGTTGAAGGAACAACATTCTACGGCCTACCAGTTATTGACTATACTCTTAGTTACGACTAAGCTAACGGCACTGGAACATATGTGATTGTTAAAGCCGGCATCACAGAATTGACTTACACAAAGTTAGATCTTGCAGCAGGCAGCAAGTATACTTTCGTAGTTCAAGCAAGAAGTCATTACGGCCTGAGTGACTACTCTGCCTCCATCAAGATCAATGCAGGACAGAGACCAGATAAACCGGTAGTTAAAAGTACTAGTGTCACTGGATCAACTGTAACTATTGAGTGGTATGCACCCAACGATAGAGGATCAGCGATCACTTCTTACAACATAACGATCAGACAGTCTGACAACCTGACCTACAGCGAAGACTTAACTGATTGCGACGGAGCAAAACCCAATATTCTAGGATAAGTTTACTGTGAGATTCCGATATCTAAACTCAGGACAACGCCTTACAACTTA
>Ga0114958_10001570_pt1 | contig 17776 bp, 12 predicted proteins | sample C_130208_EF_Meta_FD_89577 | JGI IMG/M metagenome (GOLD analysis project Ga0114958, IMG submission 89577) | Freshwater microbial communities from Lake Croche, Canada to study carbon cycling - C_130208_EF_MetaG | ecosystem: Environmental > Aquatic > Freshwater > Lake | place: Lake Croche, Canada...
ACGCCTTACCGTCTCGGTGGCAAGCGTTTGCGTACGAAACGTTCGACAAAAGCTAATTAAACCATCTGAAAACTCAGTGTTAAGTGCTGCGCCGATCGAACCTAGTTCTTTCGCGGTCATTGCCTCGCCTCATTGGAATTTATTTTTGCTCTCGTCTGCCGCGGGAGTTAGAGTTTTTTTGTAATCCGACTATTATGCGCTAAGAATTTGCTTACCATCTTACAAAAAAAGATGACTCATGACGAAACGAATCCTTACGACAATCACACTGATCTGGCTAGCCGCTCTTGTGTTCAGTCAAAATGCTGCGGCGCAAGAATATCCAACGCGCGCAGTCAAGATCGTAGTTGGCTATCCACCGGGCGGATCTGTTGATGCCAATGCACGTCTGTTAGGTCAGTTGTTGAGTGAGCGCTGGAGCAAACCGGTTGTGATTGAGAATCGCGCAGGCGCCGGTTCGACTATTGCAACGGCAAGCGTGGCTCAAGCGGCACCAGACGGCTATACGATTCTGTTGGCATCTCCGGCGCATACGATCAATGCCACGTTATACAAAAAACTACCTTACGACACTGAGACGGCCTTTGCTGCCGTGGCGAAACTTTCAGCAGCACCTTTAATTTTGCTAATACCCGCATCGGCTCAAACCCAGAGTGTGAGCGAGTTAATCGCATTGGCTAAGGCCAATCCGGGAAAGCTCAACTATGGCTCTTCGGGGGCAGGTACATCAGTGCACCTTGCCGCCGCACTGTTCAATATGATGGCGGGCACTTCAATGCAGCATATCCCCTACCACGGCGGTAGCCCAGCCCTCAGTGCATTGCTTGCCGGCGATATTCAACTGATGTTTGCGGGTGTTGAAGGACTCGTTCATGTGAAAACTGGAAAACTTCGAGCGTTGGCGATCACAGCTAGCCAACGAGTCGATATGTTCAAAGATCTGCCAACCATTGCTGAGTCAGGCTTACCCGGCTTTGACGTAGAGACTTGGTATGGACTCTATCTGCCTGCAGCAACACCTCGTACCATTGTCAACCAACTCAATCGCGCGGTGAACCTTGTTTCGCATGAGCCTGCTAACGAACAACGCTTTCGCAAACTCGGCTTTGAAGTATTTGAAACTTCGCCAGAACAATTTACGGCTTTCACTCGCAGTGAGTTAAAAAAATGGCGAGACGTTATTCAAGCGTCGGGTGCAACACTCGACTAACAAACCAGCGTTCATTTGAGCGAACCACTAGCGCACCAGCAGAAGTGGCTCTAATTGTTGATCCTCCCCATGAATGGAAAGGATTTCCTCTCCTTGCGTTAGGTTTTAGGCAAAATCGCTGACAAGCTTGCCTGAACCTCAACAAAAACAGGGCCCGTTGCCACCAGCGCGGCTCGAATCATCGGTTCGATATCTTCATCCTTTTCAATCAACAGTGTGGCGCAACCAAAGGCCTGCGCTAATTTTGAAAAATCCGGCCCGGTCAAATCGGTAGCATGCGAACGCCCGGGATACATGCGTTCTTGATGCAAGCGAATGGTTCCTAAACTGCGATTGTTAGATAAAAATATTTTGAGTGGCAACTTGCGCTCGACCGCTACGGCAAGTTCGTTGCCCGTCATCATGAACCCGCCATCGCCCACCAGGCATACGACTGTTCGATCAGGTTCGCGCATTGCGATTGCCACGGCGCCGGGTACGCCGTAGCCCATCACACCCGACATCGTCGAATACAGTTTGCGCTTACCCGTAAACGGAAAGAATTTATAGGCTAAAGCAGCAGAGATCCCTGCATCAGGAACGATACTGGTTGAATCGGGAGTTAACTCACCCAACGCACGCACGACATTTCCAAAGGCCACGCCATCAGGTGCTTTGATATTTTTCCATACTGCCTGTGTTTTTGCGTAGCCGTGCAACTCACTGATCCAAGCGCTTCGATCTTTCTTCTCAGGCACCACAACTTGCGCCGCGAACGCACGAATAAATTCTTCACCGTGGCAGACGATTCCAACCTCTGGCTGAAAATTCTTACCAATCATCGTCACATCTGCGCAGGCGTGAACAAGCGTTTGATTCGGCCAGGGCGGCGTTGGGAATCTGTAATTTAAGGTGCCCCAATCAGACAGGCGTGTGCCAATCGCCAACAACAAATCTGCTTGTTCAAACGCTTTAACTTGCGTGGCAGACGTACCTGTGCCGATGTCGCCTGCATATAGCGGATGATCCGAAGCAAACACGCCATGGCGACGGAAGCCGATCACCACGGGGATATTGTGTTTTTCAGCCGCTGCACGCAGCGCCGCGCGTTGTTCATCCGTCGCAAAGTCGCCGCCAGCCAGTAATAAAGGACGCTCGGCCTTCGCTAATAATTCAAAGACCCGCTGCATCGCCTTAGGTGTAGGTGCGCTACTCGCCACCACAGAGGCGCGTGCTTTTACCTCGGGCAATTCAATCGGCAAAATATCTTCTGGTAACGAAATCACGACAGGCCCCGGCGTACCACTCATCGCCACCGAAAAGGCACGTGCCATGACTTCAGGCACGCGTGTCGGGTCATTGATTTCGTAAACCCATTTTGCAATACTGCCAAACATTTTTGAATAATCGATTTCTTGAAAGCTATCACGCCCCACGTGCTGACGCTCAGCTTGGCCGATCATCAAAATTAATGGCGTACCGTCTTGTTGCGCGCTGTGCACGGCAATTGAGGCGTTCGTAGCGCCTGGGCCACGGCTCACCATAAACACCCCTGGCCGACCTGTTAGCCGACCGTCAGCGATTGCCATGAAGCCAGCCGAACTTTCGTGCCGCGCAGTTATGGTGTCGATCTTGCTCGCGCCTAAGGCGTCAAGCAAAGGCAAGAAGCTCTCACCGGGTACACAAAATACTCTGTCCACTCCATTTGCTTCTAAAAATGATACTAACTGCTGTCCGGTCGTCTGCAAAATGCTCTCCAGTGAATGTCTTTGGCATATGAAGGATGCCGATATCTAAGGCTATTCAGCCGTAATGCCCAATTTTTTAATCAAGCCCGACCAATATTGTGTTTCAGTATCAATAAAAAGGGCCGTCGAAGCGGGCGTTGAATTGGTCAAGGGCTCAAAACCCAACTCGATGAAACGCGCGAAATTTGCCGGAACCGCGAGCACGCGATTAATACTGGCATTTAGAGTTTCAATTACATCAATAGGTGTCCCCATCGGAACCAAAATCACACCCCATGTTGTGGTCACAAAACCCGGAATACCTGCCTCAATTGCAGTGGGTACTTGAGGCAATAAAGGTGATCGTTTGGCTGAGACAACCGCCAAGGCTTTTAATGCGCCCGAGTCGATGTATTGCGCTGCGCTTGAAATCGATCCGAAATGAAACTGCGTGCGCCCAGCTAATAAGTCGACTAAAGCGGGCCCCTCGCCGCGATAAGGGACGTGGGTGACCGCGATGCCTGTCTCAATGCGAAACTGCTCAGCATGTAGATGCATAGCGCTGCCCACACCCGCCGAACCATAAGAAAGTGTCCCTTTTGACTTGGCATATTTCACAAACTCAGCCAAGTTCGTGGCTGGTACAGAGGGGTGCATCAGAATCACAGGCGACGAGGTCACCACATGTGCGACAGGTGAAAAATCCCGTTTGGCGTCGTAGCGCAAGTTTTTATACAAACTCGGATTCACGGCCAGGCCGACCGTTGTAAATAAAAGCGTGTAGCCGTCAGCCTGACTTCGAGCAACCTCTTCGGTGCCAACTGCCGTGCCCGCTCCGGCTTTATTTTCAACATAGACGGGCTGCCTCAGGTCAGCAGATAACCCTTGCGCCAACAATCTTGCCGCGATGTCAGTATTGCCCCCCGCCGCAAACGGCACGACCAAGCGAATTTGCTTGGCGGGGTAATCGGCGGCTTGCACGGTCATACTGGCCCAACACAACAGCAAGAGCGACACGAAGCGTTGCTTTAGCATAATAAGCGTCTCCATTTTTTATTTTTTTCAATACTTAGAGTCTAACTTGTTTGCCATGCTTGCCTCAAACGGTCTCATCCAGGCGGGCTTTGTTTCTAAAGGCTTGCCTCAAACCGTACGATCAACACAAGCTTCAGCTAATATATCCAACAACAAAATATCGCCCCTGAGATAACCGAAGTGAGACACCAGTGAATCCACCCATCGTTGTGCCCCGCCCCGCCGCCACCGTCATCCTCGCACGCGACACAAGTGACGGCATCGAAGTATTTATGATGCAGCGCACAACAGCAGTTGCCTTTGCCCAAGGGATGCATGTTTTTCCGGGTGGTGGACTCGACCCAACCGATCATCACGACGAGATCGCTTCGCTGTGTGTGGGCTTGACCGATGATCTTGCCAGTAGCACCCTTGGTATCGAACAAGGCGGTCTTGCCTATTGGATCGCAGCGATTCGCGAGTGCTTTGAAGAAGCAGGGCTTTTGCTGGGTTATCGCCACGACGATGAATTAGTGCAACTCAATGAAGACGAGGCACTGCGCTTGTCTGACTTACGCACCGCTCTTGCTGAAAATAAAATCACCTTTGTGGACGTATTAAAAGCTGAGCAATTTCGCGTTGCCACCGACAAAATTGCCTACTACAGCCATTGGATCACCATGCCAGGGCGCCCCAAGCGCTACGACACCCGTTTTTTTGTCGCACAAGCGCCAGTCGGACAAGTCGCCAAGCAAGATGACTACGAGACTGTTGGGCACAGATGGGTGCGCCCCGCCGATGCCATCGAAAAAAGTCGTCTAGGTGAAATTGATTTAATGTTTCCAACCATCAAGACTCTTGAAAGCCTTTCGCGTTTTGCAACCGTTCAAGAGTTGCTCGCGCACGCGCGTGAACCAAAGCCCAAACAACTCATGACGCCGCGTGCCGGTACAGGGCAGGACGGCCAGATTCAGACACTCGTCGCGAGCGATTACGCCTACGCTGAACTCGGAAAAATCGATCCCAACGGTACGGGTACTGCAAAAACATACATTGAACCCGGTGTCCCGGTAGAAATCGCGCCCGACGTGCTGCGCGTCACTGCTGCGAACCCAGGGATGATGACCGGACCCGGCACCAACTCATATCTCATCGGCAATCAAGAGACGGGCGTCGCTGTCATTGATCCTGGTCCTCCTCTCACCGAGCATGTCGACGCGCTGATTCGAGCTGCGCGCGGGCCCATTAAATGGATTCTTTGCACGCACACGCATCTGGATCACTCGCCCGCAGCGCTTGAACTTAAAGCGCGAACAGGTGCAACATTGTTTGGTATGCCGCCACCGCCCTATCCGAATCAAGACCAAACTTTCGTGCCTGACGTCATTGTGAGCCATCAGCAGAGACTGCAAGTCGCTGGTGTCGACCTGCGCGTCATTCACGTGCCCGGTCACGCCTCAAATCAAGTCTGTTACCTGCACGAAACCGAACATATGATGTTTACGGGTGACCATCTCATGCAAGGCTCAACGGTCGTGATCAGCCCCCCAGACGGCAACATGGCGACCTATCTTGCATCCTTGCGCCTGTTACTGGATGAGCAGATTGATTTTCTGGCGCCTGGGCACGGCTTCTTGATGGACAAACCTAAGGATGCTGTCGAACGTGTGTTGATTCACCGTCAAGACCGCGAAAATAAGGTCGTGGCTGCCCTTAAAACCTTTGAGCAGCCAGTGACGCTTGAAGAGCTCGTACCGGTTGCTTATAAAGATACGTCAGAAAAATTGCACAAAGTGGCGATGCGATCATTGTTCGCTCATTTGCAAAAGCTGGTTGAAGAGCAGCGTGTCACGTATGGGAACGATCGTTGGCTGCTGACACGTTAGCCTGTGCATGACTAGAGCAGTTTGAACGCATTGAGAGAATACAAGGCATGGGGGTGACAAGTGCAGGCCTGGGCACTGTTAATGCGTGAACTCGTCAAGGTCAGACACGCTCACGCTGAAGCTTATTTCTAAAGTATGCGGGCATCACGTCGCAGCGATAGAAAGCTAGCAAGTAGTATCAGCAGCGCGCCCGCAGCTAAAAACAAGGCTGTCACCTCGGTACTTTGATGTTTCTCTAAACGTATCGTCGTCGCAAGAGCGGCGTACACTTTTTTCAAATCACTCGCATTTGTTGCTCGGTAATAATCAGCCAAGGTCATGTCGGCAATTTTTTTCAATGCCGACTCATCGAGCTTGACGCGCATCGACACCCCCTGCGCCTTCAATACCACGCCTTCAGGTGTACCCACACCCACGGTGTAGACGCGCACCCCGTGATCTGCGGCGAGCTGCGCCATCTTCAACACATCAGGCCCCATATTGCTTTGACCATCTGAAATCAACACAATCGCTAGGGCCTTGTTTGAGCCTGGTTCAAGCTTGACCTGATTTGAGCCTTTTGCCTCAGCGCCCAACGGCTTGCCCGTATCCTTGGGTGGCGGGCGATCTGCTTCGGTAAGCAGTTTTTCAACTTCAATGCCAGAGCCTGGCAACAGTTGCGCTAACGCAATCAAGATGCCACTGCCTAAGGCGGAGCCCGTTTGCAAAGGTAGATTTTCAATCGCCTGATAGAGCTCATCGCGGCTCACCGTCGGAGCCTGCGCGACCGCGGCGGTGCTCGCCACCGTCACAATGCCAACCTTTACTTGAGAAGGTTGTTCGGCAATGAACGTACGCACCGCCGCTTGGGCCGCTTCAATTCGACTTGGCTTGACATCCGAGGCTTTCATACTTCCAGAGGTATCAATTGCCAGCATCACCGTATCTAAGCGCCCAGGCAACAGCAACACCGCGCGCGGCCGCGCCAAAGAAAATATGACGAGGCTGAGGCCACAGAGCATTAACAATGCGACGCCGTGATGAGACCATTTTTGCGCACGACCTCGCCAAACATAAACACCCATTAACGCAGGTAAGGCTGCAAAGACCCACAGAAGCGAGGGCCAAAGCAAGGTCAGTGAGTTCAATGAAACCATAGAGCTAGTGACTCGCCAACGTGTTGGCAGTCGCACCTGCCGCCAACTGACTTCGGCGTTTACGCAGCCGCGTAAAACGCACAAGCGCCTGATCAATGGGTTCATCCGTTTGTAACTCTAGACAGTCAACTCCAGCATTTGAAAAGTGTTCACGTAATTGCTGTTCACGAAGCACAGCCTGCTCAGCAAAGCGTTGGCGAAAGGCCTTGTCGTGCGAATCAACAAAAATCTGCTCCCCCGTCTCTGCATCTTGCATCACCAAGAGGCCTTGGTTAGGCAAGACTGCTTCAATCGGATCAAACAAGCGAATCGCAACAACCTCGTGCCGCCTTGCCAATTGATTCAAGGCGCGATCCCAACCGGGCTGACTTAAGAAATCAGATAAGACAAACACAGTTGAGCGTCGTTTTAAAACCGACTGTGTATCGATCAAGAGCTTACCTAAATCAGTTTCTTGTGCTTGCTTGACTGATTCGGCGCGCGCCATACGCTCTAAGACGTGCAGCACCTGTCGTCGGCCTGAACGCGCCGGTACAAAAACATTCGCGTGTCCGACCACACCGGTGTAAAGCAACGCACCAATACGATTACCGTGTTTTGTCAGCAGTCGCGACAAAACCCCCACGCACTGCGTTGCCAAAGTACGCTTACTGATTGCCCCAGAACCAAAATCAACCGAGCCCGATAAATCCACTACGAACCAAGCGGTCATTTCGCGATCTTCTTGATGCTCTCGCACATGAGGCGTTTGCATTCTGGCTGTGACGTTCCAGTCAATGTGGCGGACGTCATCATGCGCTTGATACTCTCGCAAATCGGCGAGCATCAAACCGGCGCCTCGAAAGAGCGTGCGATAGTCTCCCTGCAGTTGCCCATCTAGCCGACGGATTACTGTCCACTCGAGTTGCCTGAGTAGCGCTTCTGAAGATGGCATAACTGCCGAGGGCTCAGACGCGCGCGCCGCGTCTTGCGCGGCAACCGAACGGCGTTTAAAACTTTTAAGAAACGCGAACATGACTAGCGAGTGGTTTATCAGGCATGGGGACAGCTCGCAATATTTGCTCGATCAACTGATCCGCCGACAAGCCTTCTGACAAGGCTTCATACGACAACACTAAGCGATGGCGCAAGACGTCTGGTACCAAATCCACGACGTCTTGCGGCAAGGCATAGCCACGCCCGCGCATAAACGCTAAGGCACGCGCACCTTCTATTAAGCCGATTGTGGCGCGCGGGCTTGCACCAAACGTCAGAAAACGCGCTAACTCAGGCAATCCGAAGCGCGCTGGGTCTCGCGTTGCCGAGACTAGTCTGACTGCGTACTGGATTAAAGCTGGGTCGACATAACCTTGACGAGATTGCGACTGCAAGGCCGCGATCTGCTCAGTAGTCGCGATAGCTTGTATCGCGATTGCGGGCCCGATCACGCGCTGCACGATGACAAACTCTTCTTCTTCTTTGGGGTAACCCACCAACACTTTCATCATGAACCGATCAACCTGCGCTTCAGGCAAAGGATATGTGCCTTCAGTCTCAATCGGGTTTTGAGTGGCCATCACTAAAAACGGCGATGGCACTTTGTGGGTCTGACCTGCAATCGTGACTTGTCGCTCTTGCATGACCTCGAGTAATGCACTTTGCACCTTAGCCGGTGCGCGATTAATTTCATCCGCCAGTACCAAGTTAGCAAAGACGGGCCCTAGCACCGTGCTGAACTCACTGAGCCGTTGATTATAAATTTGCGTACCTATCAAATCAGCCGGCAGCAAGTCAGGCGTAAATTGAATCCGCTTAAACGTGCCTTGTATTACCTTGGCCAAGGTATTGACCGTCAAGGTTTTGGCCAAACCAGGCACACCCTCGATCAACAAATGGCCTTGCGCCAAAATCGCCACCAACATGCGCTCTAAAAACTGGTCTTGACCCACAACCATACGCTTGACTTCGTACAGCACTCGCTCCATTAAAACGGCGGTCTCTTGAACAGGTTGCGGTGATTGACCATGGTTCCAAGCTTGAGGATCACTATTCATCTCGTTTTCTCATTATTAAACTTTAATCGCCTAAGCACTTATTACTTCACCACTAAAACGGGGGCATGCCTAAGGCTGTACCCGCGCTCTCAATCGTGATGGCAAACCCAATGCCGATAAATGTTCTTACACTCGTCGGATTCAAAATAGCCGTCACAATACCCAACACTTCACCCGCCATATTCACCAGAGGGCCACCCGAGTTACCTGGATTGGCTGCAGCATCAAATTGAATCAAACCAGTCAGTGGTGGGCCTTCTGCCGGTTTAAACGTGCGGTTTAAACCCGAAATCACCCCCGCAGACACCGACGCCCCCAACCCAAAAGGAAACCCTACCGCCACCACGTCATCACCTGGACTCAGGTTTTGACTTGAGCCGAGCGTTGCAGGCTGCAAATCATCAGGGATATTTAATGGTTTTAAGACGGCCAAGTCTTTGTCGCGTTGGGCCGAAACGATAATCGCGGGCGACTCTAGGCCATCCGCAAAGGTCACGACGAGTCGAGGCGCCGCGGCCACCACATGCAAATTAGTCAGAATGGTGCCATCGTCTTTAATGACCACGCCCGTCCCGACGCCAAAGTCGTCGTCTCCAATCTGCGTGCCTTTAGCCTCGAGGATGTCACCACGAATGCGAACGATAGACGGAGCAATAAGCGCCGCGGCTCGGGCCGCGCGAGCAGGCAATTCTTTAGTCGCCAGGGTGTGCAAGACGGCTGCATCAATTTGCTCTTGCGTCAGTTCGGTGCGTGGCGGTTGGAAATAGTCGTAGATCAACAGCATCGTCAGACTCACCAGAGCGCCAAGCGCTAACCAGCCAAACTGCGCAAACCGTCGGCGCAACCTCGAAACCTTGAGCACCAACGCGCTCGGTACAGCAGACTCTTCAACCACAGCCAACCCCTCAGGTATTTTTTGACCTGAGACTGAACGACGGCTGTAGAGCGCGGCCCGTTTCATAAATAACCTAATCCCGCCAAGCGGTGATAAAGTGACGAATCATCATAACTCTACTGATGCCGTTATGCACTTTATTTGGCCGCACTTTTTATGGTGTTTTGTTTTAGTGCTTGCGCTGCCCTTGATCTATCTTTGGCTGCTCAAGCGCAAACATCGCGTTGCCTATACATATCCAAACCTCACCATCATCCGTCAGGCACTGGGCCCGCGTAACAACTGGCGTCGACACACGCCCCCGGCGTTATTGTGGCTTGCCTTAATGGCTGCTGTAATCGGTGCCTCAAGGCCCACTGCGCAAGTCACCTTACCCGCAGACTACATGACGCTGGTGCTTGCGGTCGACGTCTCGCGGAGCATGTTGGCCGAAGACGTTGAGCCCAATCGTATTCAAGCCGCTCAGGCAACTGTGAAAGAGTTTTTACGTGAACTGCCCAACAACATTCGGGTGGGCGTCGTCTCTTTTGCCGGTACAGCGCAAGTCGTGCAACAAATCACCGACGAACGCGAGGCGTTAGTTGCTTCAGTGGATCGGTTTCAATTACAACGTGGCACCGCCACAGGTAGCGGATTGCTCTTAGCCCTAGCGACCTTATTACCAAACTCTGGCGTCGATCTACAAGCCGCAATCTACGGAGAAGAGTTTGGCCGTTGGGGCAGCAAACCGCTGGCCGAGCGCAAACCCGCTGCGCCGCCGACCGCAGTTGCACCTCCCGTGCCCGCAGGGTCATACACCAACGGTGCAATCATTTTGCTTTCGGATGGCCGACGGACCAATGGGCCCGATCCACTTGCTGCAGCTAAGCAAGCTGCTCAGCGAGGCGTTCGCGTTTATACCGTTGCCTTCGGTACACCCAATGGTTTCATCCCCGGCTGGGATGGCTCGTCGTTCTACACACGGGTCGACGAACAAGCACTGCAAGCGATGGCAAAAATTACGGAGGGCGAGTTCTTTCGTGCGGGCAACTCGCAAGACTTAAAAGAGGTCTATCGCCATTTATCGAGTAAGTTTTCTCTTGAAAGACGCGAAACTGAAGTCACTGCCTTATTTGGTGCCGCATCACTCATCCTGATAATCGTGGCGCTTGTTCTTTCATTGCTTTGGTTTCAACGCTCTGTCAGCAAACGATAGTCGTAAATGACATACTTCAATCGCTCGATTCAGCCGCCTCTGTCGCTTAATACGATGAATCACTTCAGTGACTCAGCGCCATGGCTTCAATCATTCACTTCAGTCGTTAACGCCAGTCACTTACAGGAATCCCCATGAATCGCAGAACCTTCATTCTTAGTTCTGGTGCCGCAATTGGCCTGACTCAGTTTCCATCCCTGAGTTTCGCGCAAACCGGCAGGTCTCTGTTGCGCTGGGTACCCGAGACAGATCTGGCGCTACTAGATCCGATGTTCACGACCGCAACCATCACCGCTTGTCACGCGCTGCAGGTGTTTGACACGCTTTATGGCTTAGACGAAAACTATCAGCCGCAACCACAAATGGTGGGTAGCCAAACACTTGAAAACAATGATCTGACTTGGAAATTAACCTTACGTGAGGGATTGAAATTTCATGATGGCTCGGCCGTCACGTCAAAAGATATCGTCGCAAGCATCATTCGTTTTGGTAAACGCAACCCCTTAGGGCAAACGCTTTTCGGGCTGATCAGTGAAATCAAAACCGTTAACGATAAAACGATAGAAATTACTCTAAGCAAACCATTTCCTTTGCTGATGTACTCGCTCTCGGGTTCTTCAGCCTCAATCATGCCTGAGCGTCTTGCCATGACGCCCGATAATGTTCCCGTCAAAGAAATGATTGGTAGCGGCCCGTACCGCTTTATCGCCGAGAAATGGGTCTCTGGCTCGACGGTCGTGTACGAAAAATTCAATGATTATGTTCCTCGCACTGACGGGATCGCATCCAACACTGCGGGGCCAAAGATAGCGCACGTCACCGACATCAAATGGCAAGTGATTAATGATCGTGCCACAGCAGTTGCAGCACTGCAAAATAATGAAGTCGACGGCATTGAGTCTGTCGATAATGACTTCATTCCAGTCTTACGCAAAGACACGGCAATTACGCTCATTAAGGCCGCCCTGCCTGCGATCTCTATTTTGCGTTTTAACCATCTGTATCCACCGTTTGATAATGTTTTGATGCGACGTGCCATTCTTGCTGTTGTGAATCAAACCGAATACATGACGGCCGCCAATGGCTCAGAGTTTCCTGAATATTGGCATGATCAAGTCGGAGTTTGGGTACCAGGCACGCCCATGGCCACCACCGCAGGCTTAGAAAAACTCACCGGCAAACGTGATTTTGCCCTAGCGCGATCGCTCATTAAAGAAGCGGGCTATAAAGGCGAGCCGATTGTATTGCTCGACCCAGTTGATTCTCCTAAGCACCATGCCTCGGCCTTAGTCACTGCAGATTTGTTTAAAAAATTAGGGTTGAAAGTCGACTTACGCTCAATGGATTGGGGCAGTTACTTGCAACGTCGCAACAGTCAAGACCCCCCCGCCTCGGGCGGCTGGCACGTCGGCTTCACTGCAATGACTGGCACGAGTAATCTTGACCCAACCAGCAATTTAGGAATTCGAGGCACCGGAAAACAGGCATGGTTTGGCTGGCCTACCAATCCAACGATCGAGAAATTACGCACTGATTGGTTTTACGCCCCAACACTTGAACAGCGCAAAGCACTATGCCAAGACATTCAACTACAGGTGTTAGATCAAGTCCCCTACATTCCGCTGGGCGCAATTTATAACCTGATGGCGTTACGCAAGGGCTGGACAAACTTTCAAGCACAAGGGCCCGTGTTCTATACGATGCGCAAAGGCTAAGAGGCGCAACCGAGCGCAGCCGCTTTGTTAAGCGCTGCGCATCACCTTCGCCTTCATCCTGTTCAGCCAAATTGCCAAATCATCGACGTACGTAAACATTGCAGGGATCACCAACAAACTCAATATTGTTGAAGTCAATAGGCCTCCCATCACCGCAATGGACATCGGCGAACGAAAACTCGGATCTGAACCCCAGCCCACAGCAATAGGAAACATCCCGGCGATCATCGCGATGGTGGTCATCACAATTGGGCGCGCACGCTTATGACACGCATCTAACAAAGCGTCCGTGCGCGAGACGCCACCGCGCCTGGCGACAATTGCATATTCAACCAACAAGATTGAATTCTTGGTCACAATTCCCATCAACATGATTAAGCCAATCAACGAGGGCATTGAGAAGCTTTTTCCGGTTAAAAGCAACGCCACAAAGGCCCCTCCAATCGAGAGAGGTAAGGCACCTAAGATGGTGATTGGCTGTAAAAAGTCGTGAAACAGCAAAACCAAAATCATATAAATGCACAATAAACCGATCGCCATCGCCAGCCCAAAACTCGCAAATAGCGCTTGCATCTCTTTCGCATCGCCTAGTTCAGTCTGTCGCACTCCGGCAGGCAAGTTTCGCAAACCCGGCAAAGCCGTAGCCTCGGCATAGACCTCACCCAGCTGGCGTGAACCCAACTCAACGTCGAGCACCACATTGCGACTGCGGTTTAATCGGTCAATCTGAGCGGGGCCACTATCCATCGTTAAGGTTGCGACGTTACCCAGTAAAACAGGGCCATAACGACCTGGTACTGTTAAGCGCGCCAGTGCATCAATATCGGTCCGAGCAGAGTCAGGCAATTTGACGCGAATCGGAATCTGTCTTTCAGACAAGGTCAACTTCGGCAGGCTCACGTCATAATCACCACTTGTGGCCACGCGCAAGGTTTCAGCAATGCTTTGTGCCGTCACGCCTAAATCGGCCGCTCTCGCAAAATCTGGTCGCACGATCAACTCAGGGCGCACCAAACTGGCTGACGACAGAACGTTACCCACCCCCTTTAACCCGCGCAGTTCACTCTCAAGCACATGCGCGGCACTGGTTAAAGCGAGTGGATCTTCGCTCTGAAGAACGATCTGCATTTTTACGCCAACATCTTGTGGGCCCACCGTGATGCGTACACCGGATTCGCGCGCTAGCAATTCACGGATATCGGCCTCAACTTCTTGCTGATTTTTTTTGCGGGCTGACCGATGAACCAACGTGACCGTCAAAGATGCCTTGCGCACTTCGGCAGCAGAACCTCGGGCAAAAGCATCGCCTGAAACGCCGGCACCCACTGAGCTGAATACTTTAACGACTTCAGGAATTGCCTCAAGCTTAAGTCGCGCACGCTCAGCCGCCAGATAAGTCTCGTGCAAAGTACTACCGGGCGCACGTTCAATATTGACCAGCGTTTGGCTGCGATCCGCTGGCGGCACAAAACCTTTGGGCAAGAGCGGCACGAGCGCAATAGAACCTGCAAAAAATAGTGTTGCCAACACAAGAGTCAATAGCCGATGCGACAAACACCATGTCACTGTTTTAAGGTAATGACGCATCACCCAGCCATCGCTTTGTTCACGCGCTGACTCTGGCACCGCTTTCATGATGTAAGCGGACATCATGGGTGTTAGCAAACGGGCAACAAGTAACGATGCCAAAATAGCGAGCACCGCAGTCCAACCAAATTGTTTAAAAAACTTTCCTGGAATCCCGGCCATGAAAGCAGTCGGCAAAAACACGGCCACTAACGCAAACGTTGTCGCTACGACGGCCAAGCCAATTTCGTCAGCCGCTTCAAGCGCAGCCTGAAAAGGCGTTTTACCCATGCGCAAGTGGCGCGCAATGTTTTCAACTTCAACAATCGCATCATCGACAAGAATACCCACCACCAACGCAAGCGAAGTCAGCGTCACCATGTTCAAAGTGAAGCCAAACAGATAAATCCCTAAAAATGCTGGCAAGATAGACAACGGCAAGGCTGCAGCAGACACAATCGTGGCACGCCAGTCGCGTAAAAAATACCAAACAACAATCACTGCCAGAATGGCACCTTCGTACAGCAGGTGCATCGAGCCTTCAAAGTTTTCTTCAGTTTTTTCAACGTTGTCGATTTGCTCTGTGATCTGAATGTCAGCGCGCGCGAGCCGCAATTTTTCAATCACCTGGCGAACTTCTTGTGCAAGAGAGACTTCATTCGCACCTTTACTACGCATGATTTCAAAGGCAACGACCGTTTTACCGTTGACCAGGGCCAGCGAGCGGCGCTCTGCTGTAGCGTCGATGATCGTTGCGATTTGATTGAGTCGAACCCTACGCCCATCTTGTAGCGAAAAATCAAGCTTTCCGAGTTCATCGGCCGAACTGGCCGTTGCAATGGTACGCACAGCTTGTTCGGCGCCGCCCACGTCGCCCCGGCCACCCGGTGCCTCTTGCTGAATTTGACGCAAACGACGCGAAACTTCGGCCGCCGACACATTAAGCGCCGCCATACGTGCGGCATCAAGTTCAACTCTCACCTCGCGAGTTAAACCACCCATACGCTTGACTCGTCCAACGCCGTTCACCGTCAGTAACTGCTTGGCGACTGTGTTATCCACAAACCACGACAAAGCCTCTTCATCGATTTGCTGAGATGTCACCGCATAAGTGAGTAACGGTTTGCCTGCAGTGGTCGCACGCACAACCGTTGGATCACGCACATCGGCGGGCAACTCGGCCCGCACGCGCGCCACGGCATCCCGAACATCATTGACCGCCTCCATTGGGTCTTTTTCAAGAACGAACTCAACGGTAATAACCACCACACCTTCAAGTATTTTGGTGTAAAGATTTTTGATGCCTTGGAGCGTCGCAATCGAGTTTTCGAGCTTTCGTGCGACCTCGGTTTCAAGCGTCGCCGGTGCAGCGCCTGGCAACTGCGCCTCGACAGTGACCATCGGCAATTCAATGTCTGGAAAATCTTGAATGCCAATCGCTTTGAAGGCCAACACGCCTGCAATCGACAGCAAAATAAAAAGCAAAATCGCTGGGATAGGATTGCGAATCGAGAAGGCAGAAAAATTCATATAAGTGCCTACTTAGCCTGAGCCGTCGCTGAGACAGCAACTAAGTCGTCATTGGTCAAAAACCCAGCCCCCGACTCAACGATCTTATCGGCGGCGGAGACACCCACGAGCACTTCGATTCGAGCACCTACCCGACGCCCAACATTGACCTTGGTCTGGACAACACGTTGGTTCTCACCTACTTTGAACACATAACTAAAGCCATCGCGCATCACGACTGACTCTTGCGGCAGGGTCAAGCCTTGCGTGGCACCTAATTGAAACTGGCCGCTCGCAAACATACCGGCACGAACGGGTGGCTCGTCGTTGGGATTTTTTGGAAGGTCAACAAAAACCACTGCCGTTCTAGCCTGCGGATCAACGGTTGGACCAATGACACGAACCGTTCCGACCACAGCAGGTGCACCCTTAGGCAAACTTGCAGGAAACACGCTCACAGGCATCCCCACCTTGATCTGACTGAGTTCTTCAGAGGTGACCTCGGCGCGCCATTCAAGGCGACGCTGACGCACCATCCGAAACAACTCCGTACCTGGCGGGACAACCGAACCCACTGTCGCCTGCCGCATCGAAATGACGCCCTCGTCGGGCGCACGCACCTCAGCGTATTTCAGTCTGAGTTCTTGTACCTTAACGTGCGCGGTTGTGGCTTCAACTCTGGCTTGTGCAGTTTGTTCTGCCGTTAAATATTGATTGATCTGCTGGGCTGATAGCGCACCCGAATTTTTTAGACTACGCGCACGTGCGGCGTTGGCCTTTGCGTCAGCTAAAGCCGCCGCAGCCTCGGCTTGCTGCGCTTTTTGAACGGCCAGGTCGGCCAGCACGGTGTCTGTTGCAAAGAGCGCGAGCACCTGATCCTTTTGAACAATATCGCCCACGTTGACCAGCACCTCGGCCATGCGCAACCCACCGACCTGCGCACCAATCAGGGCCTCTTGCCAAGCGGCGACGCTTCCATTCGCCGTGATGATCGCTGCGATTTGTGTGGCCTCAGGTCGAGTCACTGTGACGGTCAGGCTAGGGCGTGGTGCATCTTGGGCGGCACCGGCGACGTTTTGCGTTGCGGCTAAGCTGCTTAAACAGAGCAGACTGCTCAACAGCAATCTGCTGAGCCTAGATTGCAGGATAAATGTCATGGTTTTGAATTGCCTATAGTCGTGTCTTTCACTGCCGTCTGAGCAAGCCCGTTCAAGATCAAAGAGTCTGTTACTGTCCACCCGCCACCAACCGCGCGGTAAAGGGCGATCATTGCATTGACCCGATCACGCCGAACCGAGGACAAAATATTATCGGCGTTCACCGACAGGCGCCTGACCTCTTCAAGGTCAAGGATGCTTGCTAAACCAAATTTGAATTTTTCTTCGGACGCCGTTAAAGACTGACGATATCCTGTGGCTGAGATCTCGGCTTCAGTGTCACGCACTGCCAAGCTATTGAGGCGAATCAAAGCGTCTTCGACTTCGCGTACGGCGCGGCGCGCCTGTGTTCGATAGTTCACCTCGGCAACTTGATAGGCGATTTTGGCTGTATCGACATTCGCTGCCCGGCGGCCCGCGTCAAAAATCGGCAGCGTCAATGAAGGACCAATCGTCCAAGTTGTGCCACTAATCGCCAAACCCGTTGTACTAAAATCCAAGGGTCCGATGCTTCCTAAAAGTGAGAGGCGCGGAAAACGGTCGGCCTCGCGAACACCAATATCTGCACTAGCAGCCGCCAATTCTCGCTCGGCAGAGGCCAAGTCAGGGCGTTGCGATAGCACTTGAGCAGGCACTTGCTGTACAGAAGGCATCAGCGCCTTAGGTAACACACCAGATTGTGCCTGTAAGCGCAGCCGTAGGTCAGCCTCAACCATGCCCGTTAATGCGAGCATCGCTTTAACGGATAGGTCAC
>Ga0114958_10001571_pt1 | contig 17762 bp, 18 predicted proteins | sample C_130208_EF_Meta_FD_89577 | JGI IMG/M metagenome (GOLD analysis project Ga0114958, IMG submission 89577) | Freshwater microbial communities from Lake Croche, Canada to study carbon cycling - C_130208_EF_MetaG | ecosystem: Environmental > Aquatic > Freshwater > Lake | place: Lake Croche, Canada...
AAGACCGTCTTCATCAGCCCATTCCTGACCCTCTGTGCCGACGTGTGTCCATTCACGACAGGAAACTTGGCCCAGGTCCAAGGTTCACTGGACGCAGCCAAGCAAGCGGGTGACACGCGAATCGTCGAGTTCACATTGGATCCTGGTCGCGACAGCGTCAAGCGTCTGGCTGCATACGCCCGGTCCAACGGCATCACCTGGACCCTTGCCAGGAGCGACAAGGCCGGAACGAAAGCCATGATGAAGTTCTTCGACTACACCGCCATCACGCGCCCGTTGACTCATTCCAAGGTGATCGACCCACTGACGCGATTGCTAACCACCTACGACGTGGCTCACTCGGACGGCTACACCATCATCGACACGAACGGCACGGTCCGCTTCGTGAACGCGGCCACTCCGCACTTCCATGGCATCCTTCCAGCCAAACTTCGGGCCTTCCTCTCCCGAGAGGGGCTGAACACCCTCGTGAAGCCTGATCCTCGTGGCTGGCGGCCTCCAGGGGCACTGGCGGCGCTGAGTTGGGTGACGGGTACCGAGATACCGGTTGCACCCATCAAGTAGTCCAACATGGCTAAGATTTAGGCATGCGTATTCGTCGTCGTCTTGGAACCCTCGCTCTGGGATTTGGAGTCCTCCTCCCCTCTCTGGCCGTCACACTTCCGGAGGCGAGTGGTGCGGCCACTGCGGCCACTGCGCCCAAGGTGACCACCCACACCCTCAAGCAGGCGAAGCCCTACACGCCTTCGGCTCCGAATGGTGGAACGGACGATTACCACTGTTCGTTGGTGAACCCCAACATCAAGACCTCGTCCTACATCGTCTCGGCGCAGTTCTTCCCGAACAGCCCTGAGGTCCATCACGCCATCTTGTTCTTGATCCCGCCCAATATGGTGGCTGCGGCGAAGAAGGCCAATGTTGGCGGGAAGGGTTGGACCTGCTTCGGCGAGACAGCGTTGCCCGGTTCTGGTCTTGCCCAGTTGGGACAGACTCCCTGGTTGACCGCATGGGCGCCGGGGCATGGCAAAGATGTCCACACCAAGGGAGCGGGGACCTTGCTGCCGGCTGGCTCGATGGTCGTGATGCAGGTCCACTACAACATGCTTCGTGGTGATAAGCCGGTGACGAGCTCGCTGCACCTCAATACCGTCCCGGTCACCAAGGCGATCCAGCCGGAGACCCTTGGCCAATACGTAGCCCCACCCAATGTCCCCTGCCCGACAGGCGTGACCGGTCCACTCTGTGATCGGGCGGCCTCGTTGGCTGATCTGAGCAAGCGATTCGGTCCATCCGCCGCCATGTTCGATAGTGCGATCCAGGCCATCTGTGGGAACCCGCCTTCGGGTGTGACCACCACCTGCACCTGGAAGCCTCGCCAGGCGGGCTGGATCGTCCGGGTGGCTCCGCACATGCACCTGACGGGTCACGCACTCAGCATGGTCCTCAACCCCGGAACTCCGGACGAGACGACGATATTGGACGACGCCAACTACAACTTTGACGATCAGAAGGCGATCGCGTTGAAGCACCCGGTCAAGATCAATTCCGGCGACACCATCAAGCTCACGTGCACCTATGATCCGACGCTTCGCCAGAAGCTTCCGCAGCTGCGGAGTCAGGCGCCTCGTTTCATCACGTGGGGCGATGGCTCCTCGGACGAGATGTGCCTCGGACTCATCATGACCGTTCCGAATAAGCCAGCCAACGCCTGATCAGTCAGGTTCGTTAGGGCGCTATTCGCCTGTCCAACAGGCCATAATCAGGTCGGCGAAGGTGTAGGCGATGTCAGCAGCGGCCGTCGGCGGCCGACCTAGCTGCGCGGGTACACCGGTAACGTCAACGGTCAGCACCGAGAAGTCCTTGCGAACGAATACCGTCCCGTCCTCGGCCTGAGCTGCTTGTTGACCCATATTGTGCACTTGAGTGGTAGGTCCGGCGGCCCTCACTGAGTCGTTGAAGTAGCGCTTTGTTGAGCTCCATGATCCGAGCTCCTTGATCGCGAGACGTACCGTTCCCTCTGGATATTGGTAGTTGCACCGGTATGTGTCGTTGACCCAGGACGGTTTCGAGACTCGAGCTCTCTCGCCGAGGTAGACGGCGATATTACGTTGCTCCTCGGCGGCGCAGACCATCTTGGTGCTGGCCTTCGGCGTCGCGCCGGGAGGTTGAAGACTGGCTGGCGTCGAGGGACTCGAGGAGCAGCCTGCCATCACGAGAAGTGCGCCGAGAGCGACGCCGCCAATTGCACGCACCTGCCGAGGGTATCAGCGGGCGTCGGATGTAGGTCAGCAGCCCTCCGCCCCATTCACGCCAGGTTCGCCGTACGATTCACCCATGTCGATGCCACGACCGGAGGGACAGCGATCTCGCCAAGAAGCCAAGATCGCCGCTCGTCAGGAAGCCATGCGACGAAAGCGTCGCCAGCGCCTCCTTCCGCTGCTGGGAGTGGTCGGCATTGCCGTGGTGGGCCTGGCTTGGTTCTCGGGCGGTCCATCAACTCCCCCAGCGACCACGACGCCGCTTTCTCCGAGGACTACGACGACGACGGCACCTGCGTACCTACCGGCCCCGGTGGTATCGGTGGTGGAACCTGCCCAAGCGGGTGAGGGTCAATGGACGCCGATGGACTCGTGGAGCTCAGGTCCTCCGTCGGTGATGACCACGACGTTCCGGCCGGATCCCGCTAATTCGTCGGTCGTGGCGTATGCATCGTGGATCCGCACCGCAACAACGCAGCTGGCCCTCTTCCTTGGCTACCAGGGCCCCGGGGCTACCTCGTTGGACCGTGGACCCGAGCAGGTACCCTCCGCTGGTCGAGACAAGCTGTTGGCTACCTTCAACTCCGGTTTCTATGAGGCGGACTCGGCGGAGGGCTTCTACACCAATGCCACGACGTACTTCCCCCTGGTCAAGGGCCACGCCACCCTGGTTCGGTATGTCGATGGATCGGTGGACGTGGTCGACTGGCAGGGAGGTTCGACGCCTGGGCCGAACGTGGTGATGGCGCGTCAGAACCTGGCGTTGCTGGTCAATGATGGCCAGGCGACTCCAGAAGCGGCCAACAACGGTGCCTACGGGATCACCCTCGGTGGCGTGCCGGCAGTCTGGCGCACTGGCATCGGCATCGATGCCCATGGAGATTTGATCTATGCAACGGCCGCGTCGCAGACCGCTCAGAGTCTGGCGCAGATCTTCCTTCATCTCGGCTGTGTCCGGGCGATGCAACTCGACATCAATCCTGCGTGGCCGATCTTCGTGACCTATGGCGGGCCGAACGCGGCAGATCCAGCGCTCTTTGTGCCCAACTCCCAGCAGGTGCCGTGGCGATTCCTCTCCTCGAGCACCAAGGACTTCTTCGCCGTCTACCTCAAGACGCCAGGCGCCATCGCTCAGCCATGGTGAACGCCTACCGACCGCCGAGGGCCAACCACCGGCTACGCCCGAGCGCTGCCGTCTACCGACGACGCCGAATTGCTGCCGGTCTTCTCGGGCTGTTGTTGGTCATCGGACTTGCGCTCTCCGCCATCTCGCTCGTCGGCGGAGGTGGTTCGAAGGGTGGCTCCGTCTCGCCGGCGACGACACTCAAGTCGGTAACCACCACCACAACCAAGCTCGGGCCGGCCACCTTCGTGGCCGTTGGAGACACTGAGCTTGGCAATTCCCCCAACCTCCCAGCCAATCCGGCGGCCATCTTGGCGCCGGTGGTGTCGGCGTTGAAGGCACCGATCGTCTTTGCCAATCTTGAGGGCACAATGACCACCGGTTCATCGAGCAAGTGTGCTTCCGGATCGACGAATTGTTATGCCTTCAGCGTGCCGCCGTCCTATGCCAAGGTCATGGCTGATGCCGGATTCAATGTCGTCAACAGCGCCAACAACCACAGCCACGACTTCGGTGAACAAGGGGTATCCGATACCTCTGCGGCCCTGACTGGGGCGTCGATAAAGCAGACCGGACTGCCTGGCCAGATCGCGGTCAGCGACGATCATGGAACCAAGGTCGCCACAATCGGCTTCGCTCCGTACTCGAACGTCAACAACCTCCTCGATCTGGCCACCGCCAAGGCCTTGATCACCAAGGCCAAGACCTTGGCTCCATTGGTTGTCGTCTACATGCACGCGGGTGCGGAGGGAGCGACGGCGACGCACGTGACGGGTCAGGAGGAGACCTACTTCGGCGAGAATCGCGGTAACTCCAAAGCATTTGCGCATGCGGCCGTCGATGCGGGGGCCGATCTGGTGATCGGATCGGGACCACACGTGGTGCGCGGGATGGAGTGGTACCAAGGCAAGCTGATCGCGTACTCCTTGGGAAACTTTGCCAATTTCCAGAACTTCGCCTCAGTCGGGACCATGTCGATCTCCGCGATCCTGCGCGTCACCTTGAGCGCCACCGGAGTCTTCGCCTCCGGGACGCTGACCTCGGTGCTCCTCAGCTCCACAGGTCAGCCCGCCATCGACTCGACGGGTCAGGCCGCTTCATTGATGAACCAGCTCTCCGCCGCCGACTTTGGATCGGCGGCGGCCACCATCGGACCGAACGGGTCGATCACCCCACCGGCGAGCCCCTGAGCCTCAGCAGCCGCCTGGCGGTCCAGGGGTTCCTGGACCCGCCTGAGGGTCGTCGACAGTCCCGATGTTCGACGGTCGAGGGTTGGGACCAAGGTGGACCACGTACCACGTGTCGCGCCAAGAGATGAGGGACGCCACTCGGAATGAGTAGGTCTTCGCTCCGCTGAGGTAGACGAGCCGCACTCCGGGCAGATGCCAATAGCCCATTGCGTTCTCGCAGGTTCCCGGTGCTATCCACGCTGCATCGGCGGGATTGGCGAGCACGTCGACGAGACGTGTCGACGTCGGTGCTGGACCGAGGCTCGACCGATAGGCCCCAAGGTCAAGATCGTAGAAGGCGATCAACCGACTCTGGTAGTCCGAGGACGGGTTGGGGATCACGCCCGTTTTCGTCTGAAGATAGGCGGACTCGGGAAAGAAGACGGTCCTGGCATCGGGTTCCGAGCCGGAGCTGATGGCCCTGAAGAGCGTCGTCATCTGTTGCGTGAGCGGCGCACCGAGACTCGGCTCGGCTGTGGTCTGGGGAAGCGTTCCGGGGTCAGTCGTGGTCGTGGTTGACGATGCCGCCGTGGTCGTGGATCTCAGGGAGTCAGGAGTCGTGGTCGTGGTGGTCGACGGTGGCGAAGACCCTCCGGTCACGAACACGATCGTCGCGGCAATGAGCACGGTGACTCCTGCGAGCAGCGGGAGAAGGCGTTGGCGTCGTCTCCTCGAGAGCTCTCGAGCTCGACGGTCTCGCCCAGCCGAGTCCACACGGTTCACGGCCGTCGCTGGTCGTCGCTGGTCCACGGCTGCATGGTAGGCACGTTGCCGGGGTTCCTGGGTTGGATCCAATGGAACTACCGTGAAGCCATGGCCACCGTCGGAGCCCCTGCCGCCGATGATCGGCTTGAGCCAGAGGTCGTACGAGCGGGGATCGTGGTGGTGCTCGGCACCATCATGGCGATTCTGGACACCACCATTGTGGCGGTGGCGCTTGACACGCTGGCCAAGGATTTCCATGTCTCGATTTCGACCATCTCGTGGGTAACCACGGGTTATCTGCTGGCTCTGGCCGTGGTGATTCCGGTAACTGGATGGGCCATCCATCGCGTCGGAGCGAAGCCGCTCTACATCGTGTCGTTGGTGCTCTTCATCGTCGGATCGGCTGCCTGCGGTATGGCTTGGTCAGCCACCAGCCTGATCGCCTTCCGCGTCCTTCAGGGCATCGGTGGCGGGATGCTCATGCCGGTCGGCCAGACCATCATGGCCCGGGCGGCCGGAGTGAATCGGATGGGTCGCGTGATGGGCATCATTGGCGTCCCGACCCTGCTGGGCCCCATTTTGGGGCCGGTGATCGGTGGGGCCATCGTGACGGGGACCACCTGGCGGTGGATCTTCTTCGTCAACGTCCCCATCGGCATCCTTGCCCTGATTCTCGCGTTCCGCTTCTTGACGGACACCGCTCGAGACTCTGAACACCGCTTCGATCTTCCGGGATTCCTGCTGCTCTCCCCCGGGCTTGCCCTGCTCGTCTACGGACTCTCTGAGGTGGGAAACCGAGGGACATTCCTCGATCCAACTGTCTTGTGGTGCACGGGAGTGGGCCTGGTGATGATCACCGGGTTCGTGTTCCGGTCCCTTCGGGCACCAGAGCCTCTGATGGACATGCGGCTCTTCAAGAACCGAAACTTCTCGGTGTCGTCGATCTGCATCTTCCTGACGGGGGCGACGCTCTACGGCACGATGTTCTTGCTACCGCTCTACTACCAGATTGTGAGAGGGCAGTCAGCGTGGATGGCGGGTCTGATGATGGCCCCGCAGGGCATCGGAGCGGCCATGGTCATGCGACCAGCGGGCATGTGGGCCGACCGGTATGGCACGCGTTCGGTAGTCCCATTAGGGATGCTGATCCTGGCCATCGGAACGCTCGCCTACACCCAAGTCTCCGCATCCTCGAACTATTGGTATCTCGCTAGTGCACTGTTCATCAGAGGCATCGGTCTCGGCCTCGGGATGATGCCCGTGTTTGCCGCGGCATATCGCAATCTCGCGCCGATGGAGATCCCCCGTGCCACCACCGCCACCAATATCGTGCGGCAGGTGGGTGGATCACTCGGTGTGGCGGCATTCGCCGTGGTCCTCCAGACTCAGATCTCGAGTCGACTCCGCATTCCGAGCAGCCAGGCGCTGAGCATGAACCCTGCGCATCTGCCCATGCCGGTGTTGGTCAAGCTCGCTGAGGCGTTCTCAACCTCGTTCTGGTGGTCATTTGGAGTGTGTGTGCTGGCAATCTTCCCAGCGCTTCTGTTGCCGTCTTCTCCACCCCAAGCCGACACAGCGCCGGTCGGAGCGCCGGCCCCCCAGCGAGCCTGAGCTCAGCCCGGCATCACCAGCGCCGCCTTGCCGGTGACCTGGCGACCAAGAAGATCACGGAGGGCATCGATCACTTGCTCCAGTGGGTAGCAGGTGGGTTCTGGCGGATTGAGCCGGCCATCGTTGATCATGGCGAAGACCTCGACGAGCAGCGCAGCCTGGGCGTCCGGGTGCGTCATGCCCCAAGCTCCCCAGTCCACTCCAATGAGCGATCGATTCCTCAGCAGAACGAGATTGGTCGGGATCGCAGGGATCTCGCCACCAGCGAAGCCGATGATGAGCAGGCGACCGCCTTCTCGCAGGGTGCGGAGTGCGGGCTCGGTCGCGGCATCTCCGACGGGATCGACGACCACATCGATTCCGTCGGGGGCGACGGCTCGGACGGCGTCTTTGAGGTGAGTCGGGTTGGGGTCGAGGATCACAGTCGCCCCTGCGGCTGCAGCATGGGTGGCCTTTGCGGGAGTTGACGCCGTGGCGATGACGTGGGCGCCCATGGCGACGGCCACCTGGATGGCGGCATGCCCCACTCCCCCGCCTCCCCCGAGAACGAGCACGGTTTCGCCCGGAGCGAGCGATGCTCTGCGTTGGAGTCCATAGAGCGCAGTGCAGAAACTCTGGGTCAACGTAGCGGCGGCGGGTGCGGAGAGGCCCTCAGGCACCAAGGTGGCCTGCGATGCGGAGATGACGACCTCTTCAGCAAAGCCACCGAGACCGATGCTGGCGACCACCCGGTCGCCCAGGGCGAACGACTCGACATCGTCGGCGATCTCGGTGATCCTTCCGGCGATCTCAGAGCCCGGGGTGAAGGGTGGAATCGGCTTGATCTGGTACCTACCCTGGACAAAGAGTGCGTCAACGTAGTTGAGGCCAGCCGCCTCAACCTTCAGCCTGATGCTCCCGGGTCGCAACGTTGGAGGTTCAACCTCCTCAACGACAAGATCTGTGATCTCTCCAACCTCGGTGCAGCGGACAACTCTCATCGGCCGAGTCTGTCACCTCGATATGCGGAGGCTCAGAAGTGACTTCTCAACTCAGCGATCCCATTGGCCACCCGCTCCCCGAATGGATTGAGCAGCTCCTTGACATTCTTCTCGCCGAGATTGATCTGCACCAGCGCCTCGTCAATGACCCCCCTGAGATCTTGCAGCACCTTTTCAAGCTCCGCCTGCAGGGGCAGGCCCTTTGAACCTTCACTCATCGAGCACTCCTTTCGTCTCCGTCATCCTGCGGTCGCCCATGCATCACTGACAAGGGCCGAAAGACCCATACTTGGAGCACGCCGATCAGGAGGGCCATCATGGGAAGGCTGCCGGACTCGGTCGGCGGAGGAGAATTCGGGCCCGGTCCATGGCGCTGGCTGGTCACGTGGGGCGTCCCTGGGCGCCCCGGATGGCATTCACTGGTGATCATGGCCTTTGACGTCGACGAGGCGATGGTGCTCGGAGCAGAGGCTCGCCCTGACCTGCCGAGGCCTCGGACGGCATTTCTGGCCCGACAAGAGCCCCTGGGCTGATGTCAGACCAGAACCCAGCGCTGTCGTAACATCAGACCATTCGTCCCCCTCCCCAAGGAGAGCCCCATGGCAGACCTATTCGCACTCGATGGCAAGGTGGCCCTCGTCACCGGTGGCAGTCGTGGCATTGGAGCGATGATCGCTCGTGGGTTTGTCGAAGCTGGGGTTCGCACGTACATCTCGTCGCGCAAAGCTGCCCCGTGCGATGCAATGGCCGCCGAACTTTCCGAGATTGGATGGTGCCAGTCACTGCCTGCTGACCTCTCCACCGAGGGTGGGTGCAGAGATCTTGCCGCAGCCATCGCCGAACGAGAGGACAAGCTCGACATCCTTGTGAACAACGCCGGTGCCACCTGGGGTGCGCCGATCGCCGAGTTCGACGATGCGGCGTGGGAGAAGGTTCTGTCGATCAACGTCAAGGGCGTCTTCCATATGACCAAGGCACTCCTGCCGTTGCTTGAGGCTGCAGGTTCGCCAGAGGAGCCGGCACGGGTGATCAACATCGGCTCGATTGACGGGATACACGTTCCCATCCTTGAGACCTACTCCTATTCGGCATCGAAGGCGGCGGTGCACCAGTTGACCCGCCACCTGGCGCGTCGCCTGGCGCCGTCGATCACGGTGAACGCCATCGCTCCGGGCCCCTTCGAGTCGAAGATGATGGCTGCGACCCTCGATGCAGTGGGTGAGCAGATCGCAGCATCCGCTCCGCTGAAGCGCATTGGACGTCCCGACGACATGGCCGGCACCGCCATCTACCTTGCATCAAGGGCGGGGTCCTATGTCACGGGATCGATCATCGCAGTGGATGGCGGTATCGCCACAGTAGGAACCAACTAATCGACTCCTGTGCCGTGTAGCGTAGAGCGACCACACAGGAGGAAGACCCCATCATGAGCCCGTCGTACACAGAAGCCGACGCACTCGTCGACGTCATCGTCGAGATCCCTGCAGGGAGTAGGAACAAGTACGAGTTCGACCACGAGCGCAACGTGTTCCGACTCGACCGCCGCTTGTTCACTGCTACCCGCTATCCGAGTGATTACGGATTCGTGGAAAATACCTTGTCCGAGGACGGCGACCCACTCGATGCACTCGTCCTGCTCGATGACCCGACATTCCCTGGCTGCTTGATCTCGACCCGGATCATCGGGGTGTTCTTCATGACTGACGAGGCTGGCCCCGATGCCAAGCTGATCACTGTGATCGACAAGGATCCGCAGCGTGATCACATCCGGGATCTCGAGGATCTCCCGAAGCACCTCGTCGACGAGATCCAGCACTTCTTCAAGATCTACAAGGACCTCGAGCCCGGCAAGACTTCCGACCCCCGGTTCTTCCGTGGGCGCGATGACGCCATCGCTGAGCTCGAGGCATGCAGAGAGCGCTTCAGGGAGCAGGGCGGTCACTGATCAGGCCGTTCGGTCGACCCTGAGCCGACCGACGGTCTGGTCAGGGCTGAGAGGGGAACACGATGTCATTTCCACGTGAAGAGGTTGCGGCCACCGTGGCGACCTATGTCGAGCTGCGTCGCAAGATTGACGTAGGCGACGAAGACAGTTTTGGTGTCCTCGCTGATCTCTACACCGACGACGCGGTGATGATCGATGCAGCGTGGGGTCGCCTTGAGGGTCGCCCAGCAATCGACAATTGGTTGGTGGACTCGATGGTAGGCCTCGAGGACTGGCATTTCCCGATCGAGTTCACTGCTATCGAGGGTGACCACGTCATCATCAAGTGGACTCAGGTCCTGCCGACCAAGAGAGCCGACGGTACGCCGTACACGCAGTCGGCCTACTCGCACCTGATCTATGCCGGCGACGGAAAGTTCTCCTATGAGGAGGACTCATACAACATGATGCACGTCCTCGAAGATCTGGCCGAGAGTAAGTGGTCGCCGACAAAGCCGATGAACATCCCACCACCGAACCCTGATCGCAACTGGGCTCGCTGAGCTACTCCCCCGCTACTGCGGGGGCGACGCCAAGGTCACCTTGAGGAGTTGCTTCTCGGTCCCCCGCTGCACGGTCACCGAGATGGTGTCGCCGGCGCTGTGCGACCGTGTGATGGCCGTGACCTGGTCGGCGGAGTTCACGGACTTTCCGTCGATGGCCACGATCACGTCACCCTGCTTGAACCCGGCGCTCGCCGCCGGGCTTCCCGCAACCACATCGAGCACGACGGCCCCCTCGGTCGGAGTGAGGTTGTACTGGCTTCGCAGGTCTGGGGTCAGCGTGGCGATCTGGATCCCCATGTAGCCGCCGTGGTTGGTCGACGACGTGCCCCCTTTTTCGAGGAGAGGGAGCAGGGACTTTATCCTCGCAGCGGTGATGGCGAAGCCGATGTTCTGCGCACTCGATCCGAGCGAGGATCCCGCCACGGCAGTGTTCATTCCGATCACGTCACCGGCCGAATCGAGCAGCGGTCCGCCGGAGTTCCCGGGGTTGATGGCTGCATCGGTCTGGATCATGTTGGTGAGCGTCTCGGTGGAGCCCGAACTGCCGTTGCCTGCGGTCACTGTGCGACCGAGGGCCGAGATGATTCCGGAGGTCACCGTTGGGGTCCCGGCGGCAAGCCCCAGGGCGTTCCCGATAGCCACGGCGGCGTCGCCGACCTCGATCTTTGACGAGTTGCCAAAGGTCACAGGATTGAGCCCGGTGACGCCCTGTATGCGAAGCAACGCCACGTCGTTCGATGGATCCGCACCGACCAGCACCGTTGGCATGGCCTTGGTGGAGCCCGACGCTGTGACGGTGATGGTCCCTCCGCCGGCCGCGAGGGCGATCACATGGTTGTTGGTCACGACCATGCCGTCGGCCGTGATGATCATGCCCGTACCCTGATCCTCTGTTCCATTGTTCTTCACATCGATCGAGACCACCGAGTGGATGACACGTTGGACGAGGCTCGGAATCGAGGCGCCATTGGGCAGCCGAGCGGCTCCCGGGGACGCGTCCACGGACTGAATGGTCATGCCGTTCGAACTTCCCCCATGGGTCGCCCATCCGCCGATGACCCCGCCGATGATGCCCACCACGAGGAGCGCAACCATGGTCAGTGCCCACGACCGCCGTCGCGCTGGCGTCGAATGGGACGGTCCCTCTGGAGGCGTCAGGCCAGGGGTCGCCGGCACGCTGAGCGATGGCGAGTTGAGTCCCGAGCGTGGAGTGAGGGGCAACTGTGGCCATGATGGACCATGTGGTGGGGTATCGCTCGGGGTGTCAGCCGTCGAGAAATCGTTGTCCATCCGGGAGGCTCCTGAGAGTGTGGTGCGAGGTTCACATGAATCCTACGGGAGCCCCACACCGCATGTTCACCGCCGATCTGGCCTCGCGGACGGAGAGGTCTCCCGCGGGCTGTAGATTTGCAAGGCCATGAGCCGCCGCATAGAGATTCAGCTGACCAGTCGCAAGAGTGACGAGACTTGGACGTGGCGCGCTGCCGGCGCCCGCGAGCCGAAGGGTGTCCTTCTCGCCACCCTGCTGCCCGAGGGGGTGGCGGAGGGTGACGTGTTGCGCGCCGAGGTCGAAACGACCATCGACGGCATCGAGGTGCTATCCGTCACTGCCGGGACCGCTGTTGCAGCCAAGCCAGCCAAGGTTGAGGTGATCGAGGTGGTCGGCTCTGGTCGCAACGAGGCCGGCGTGTCGTGGAGCCTTGCACCCAAGTCCAAGGGACGTGGGCGCGGGGATCGAGGTGATCGCGGCGATCGAGGTGATCGCGGCGAGCGTGGCGGTGGTGATCGAGGTGGTCGAAGTGGCCCGGGCGCTCCGGGTGGTCGTCCTCGCTCAGAGGGTGGTCGTGACACCGGCCGAGGTGGCCGACCAGGCGATCGGCGCACAGAAGGTGGTCGAGATGGGGCTCGTGGCGGACGTCCGCAGGGTCCCCCGCAGTCGACCGAACACCGCAATGCGATGCTCGCAGCACTCTCGCCCGAGCAGCTGCCAGTCGCTGAGCAGCTGCTGCGTGGTGGAATCCCGGCCGTGCGCCAGGCCATCGATGAGCAGAACAGCCAGGCTCGGACGAATGGTCAACCTCAGATTGCGCCTGAGGGCGTCCTGACCCTGGCCGAGGGTCTCCTCCCGCTTACGACACTCGCAGCGTGGAAGGACCGAGCAGCAGGCGTTCTCAGCGGTGGCAAGGAGATCCGTCTCCGGGACCTTCGGACCGTCGTGACCGCCTCTCGCTCGGTGTCGCTTGACGAGGGGGGCAAGGCCATGGCCAAGACCCTTCGTGAGACGCTGACTCAACGAACTCAGGCACTCAACGACGAGTGGATCGGGCGCATGACCACGGCACTCGATGAGGATCGGGTTGCTGACGCACTTCGCTTGTCCGCTCGTGCACCTGAGCCGGCGGCCAGGGTGACCGCGGAGGTAGCGACGAGGCTCTCTGAGGCAGCAGGGGCTGGACTGACGGCCGAGACAGACCCTCGATCCTGGATGATCCTCCTCGATGCAGTGTGCGAGTCGCCGGTGCGTCGGACCGTCAAGCCGCTGGGTATCCCATCCGAGGCCGATACCGAGGCTGCAGCGCGCAATGCCGCTGGCCTCGTGCCGGCCCTCGCAAAGTTGCTCGGACTTCGGATTCCACCACCCCCGCCGCGTCGTTCGGTGGTACACCACCGACGAGACCCGATCAGCCAGAACGACGAAGGGTGAGGAGGCGGGCTTTGAAGCCCGCCCGCTCTAGAACGTTCTTCATCTCTCGATCACCTGGGAGCGCGAGCGCGTCGATCTCAGTGGCACCCTGATCCTCAAGCCAAGCAATGGCCATGTGCGCCAGCTGTGGACCTGCGCCTTGGTGCCGGGCCGAGGGATCGACCCAGACGGCGAATGCTCCCGCATGCGGTGTGGTCCAGGCGAGGCTGAGACCGTCTGACGGCTCATGAAGCACCACATGGACCAACGATGGGGAGACAGCCTCCTCAAGGGCACTCAGAGCCTCTGAGGGATCTCTGTCGCCCAACCACGAGAGAAGCAGAGCATCTCCTCCTCGTCGTCCTGCCAATCCCTCTGCCGCTCGCTGGACGAGGTCGAGGACGATCGGTCGATCCGCCTCGGTCGCAACCCGCAGCGGTATCTGGTCAGGCACGTTCGAGAAGTTGGCTCGCCCGGTTGATGATGGTCCGTCGACCACGGAGCGCTTGTTCATAGGCACGAAGCGTCTCGAGCTCGTCGGTGCTCAGAGAATCGAGCAGCTTGACCACTTGCGAAGCAGACAGATCGTCGTAGCCCTCAAGGACGTGGTCGATGGGCTGAGGTCGTGGCATCCTGGTCGTCGGCTGGGTTGTCCGAGCCGGTGTCGGCTCTGAGACGTCGGACGATGATCGTGATGAGCTCGAAGCTCCGAGCAGGTCACTGACTCGACGCTTGAGCTCACGGGTTCCGTGGGAGACGGTCATCTCACCGAGGAATCGAGCATTGCGGAGCTGCTGCTCGAGCCGACGACGGCCTGCCTCGGCTGCCTCGGTCGGGTTCAAGGTCATCTCAGTGAGAGCGCCATAGGGTCCATAGACCAGCCGGTCCATCACCCAATCGATCCCGTCACGCTCGCTAGGAGCTTGTGGTTCTGTGGACTCAGACACAGTCCCTGCAGAGCCGCTTCTTCTTGTCAGCAAGCTGGTTGGAACTCTTGACGAGAAAGCAACTCGTACACACGAACTCGTCGGACTGCTTGGGCAGGACGCTCTCGGTCCCATCACTTCGGTCATCGACCTCAGGAGCTCCATCATCCTCAACATCGTCGTCGACGACGAGCTTCTCCTTCAAAATGGCGTCGAGGCTGGCTTCGACGTCATCGGCGTCAGGGATGTCCTCGTCATCTTCTTCGACGACTTGCCGAGTGTCCCCCGACGGGATCTCGATGTCCGAGACATCATCAACATCATCATCAGAGGTCAGCTCCTCGTCGAGCTCCTCGATCAACTCTTCGTCGAGGTCATCCTCGAGTTCAATCGTGTCTTCAATATCTTCTGCGGCCATCTCTGCTTCCCTGTTGTGTTGCCGCGCAGCATAGAGGGAACGGAGGGACTGGTGGTGGACATGGCGCAGGTTTGCCGATCAGGCGGTGTCGCCGGGGGCCTTTGGTGCCATCTGCTTCGTTCGCGCACTGATGTGCACGATCGATCTCGACGTTCTCTACTCAGCTCCCCGGCGCCAGCACGCCTGCTCCGCCGAGTGCTGATCAATGGCCGTCTCCGACCCGTGATCCACTCCCTGCGACGAAGTGAGACTATGCCAGACAGCCGGACTTCGCCACCGCCATCAACAAAGCGAGTTAGACGATGTCAAGAGAAGCCTGAGCGCGACCGCGGCGCTGCTCGGCTCGACGTTCTGACTCGAGCCGTTCGAGGTCGCTGGATCCGTGGTCGACGTGGCTCATGGCCTCAGCGATTGCATGGTGACCAGCATCGCGAGCGATCGCTGCGTGCATCTGCTGGGCCACACGCCGATACGACGGATGACCCTGAGGTCCCGATCGCAGCTCGATGAGGTGGATTGCTTCGCGGGCGTTCATCTGCATGACGTAGCGCAGCCGGAAGGCCAACGAGACGGCATAGCCGGCCTGTTCGGGAAACGGCTCCCTCATGTCGTCGTAGAGGGCACTGGAGCGCTCCATGATGGACGCATAGTGCTCCTCGAGCCCTGCCTCCTGGATGACGGCGGGGACGTCGTAGCCGAGCTTTGGCCCGAGCGGCTGCCATTCGACCGTCAAGATGCGGTGACGCTGGAGATCCCGGAAGGCCCCGTAGTCCGTGACGAGTTCGAAGCGGTAATCGGTTCGCTCGAAAGCTCGGCCTGGTCGGTGGCGTCGATTCGCTCGCTCGCCGACATAGGCCGAGAGAATCGCTACCTTCTCATCGTGGCCAAGTCCTGCGACTCGTCGCATGGCCTCGGACTCGCTAAGGGTTGAATTGGCGAAGGCGATGGCTGCAACGACCTTGTCCTCTCCTTCAGGATCGAAATCGACGAGACGAACCTCTCGCTCGTCGAGATCGACCGGCGGGGCCATGATGTCGGGCCAGATTCGCGCAAGGACACTTGCCGTGTCGTTGCGTGTCGTTGCGAGATAGTCACTCCACTCCCCTCCCCGCTCAGCGATATCGACTCGACGGAGGAATGAAGGGATGACCTTCCGGAGTTCTTCGAGCATGAGGTCGGCATATCGGCGAGCTTCAGGGAGTGGATGGCTCCGCATCCGGAGCAGGAGCATCTCATAGGACTGACCGGTGCCGTAGATCCCGACATTGGACAACGAGGCAGCCGGGAGCAGTCCCCGGACGGCATCGAGAGCCTTTGCTCTGATGGCCTGGCGATAGACGAAGTCTGAGTCACCGGGCTCCTGGGGATAGCGAGTCTGAAGCCACGCCTGCGCCGCTGGCAACATTTCCGCATAGGAGTCGAACATCCGATCCATGTCGCCCACGTAGCGAGCTCCGAGCGCCGACTCAAGGACCTCGACGGGCCGGTAGTAGCGGTAGTGGCCGCTCGGCAGACGGGCGCTGTACTCGAGGTACCGAGTGGACTGCTCGAGATAGGCCATGAGACGGCCCCATTCGAGGATCTTGGTGAGGAGGTTCGAGGCTTGCTCGCAGGCGAGGTGGACGCCGCCGAGCTGGGCGACTGAGTCATCGCCGTACTCGAAGAAGACCTTCTCGTAGAGCTCCTCGGCGCGACGCAGGCCGACGGTGGCGTCAAACGTCAGGTCGCCGGACAGGTCAAGGTCACCGACGAATTCATCGAGGAAGAGGCGGCGAAGGCTTTTGGGCGATCGCGAGTAGCGAGCAAACAGCGCACCCTTGACCACCTCAGGAAGGTTTACGAGGGCGAACACCGGCAAATCCACGTTGGTGAAGTAGGGCCGCAGGATCGCCTGCTCCTCTTCGGTGAAACTTTCCTCCGCATACGGGAACATCGGAGATGACCTTAGAGGCGACCCTATGGGGTTCTCGCGGATACCACCGGACCGCCAGTGGCGACAACGCTTCTGAGGATCAAAGGACCGAGCGCGTCGCAAGCCGCTCGTGTGTCTGCGTTGCTGGCAATTCGACTGACCTGTTCAGCGAGGTCGGCAACTTGCTTCAAGATGCGCACGAGGTCACCAGGGGCTACTTCGCCCACATCTCGCTTGGCGACCTCAAGCACTGTGCTGAGAGCGGCGCCACGCGCCCAGGACGCGACGGCGGTTGCGAGACCAGGCTCCGCCCCTCGGGTTCGAGGGACGAGGTGAACCTCTTCTATGGCGCGAAGCTCCTCGGCCATCTGCACCACCGAGGCGGCACGGCTAGCGATGTCTCTCGATCGGCCCTGGCCGAGGCGGTCGGGCAGCGCTCCTCGCTTGGGCGACTTGGTCTGCCGGGAAGGACCGCCTCGTTGGCCGCCCGAGCGGACGGGTCGAGCTCGACGAGGCTCAAAGACGAGGGCGGACAACATCGCAGCGATGATGGCCGGCTCGGCGTCGTCGAGGATGCCTGACCTTACGATCCTCACGAGGAGGAGATCGGCTTCGTGGTAGATCGAACGGAGCTGCTCTCCGGCTTCGGTGAGCCGCCATCCTCGAACGCATCCGGCCTCCTCGAGGACCGCCATGCGTCGGCCGAAAAGTTCGGCCACCGAGCGTCGTGCCGAGCGGTGGTGGTGGTCGACCTCGAACTGAGCGAAGGAGCGCTCGAGGAGGGCGAGGGCATCGTCGCGACTGAAGCGACTCACGAGGCTGCACGCCAGGTTGTACGTGGGCCGGAACGATGAGTGGAGATCCGGGGGTGGTGCCATGGCCACCCGGGCAATGTCGGAGACTGGGGTCTCGACCGTGAAGGCGACGACGGCGTGCCCCTCTTCATCGAGGCCTCTGCGACCGGCCCGTCCGGTCATCTGGGCATACTCGCCTGAGGTCAGGGTGGATCGGCCTGCGCCCCCGAATTTGGTGAAGCGCTCGAACACCACCGTGCGCGCCGGCATGTTGATGCCGAGGGAGAGCGTTTCGGTGGCGAACACCACACCGAGGAGGCCTTCGCTGAAGCACATCTCCACCGCTTCTCGGAATGCCGGGACCATGCCGGCATGGTGAGCGGCGATCCCCGCTTCGAGGCCTTCGAGCCACTCGTCGTAGCCGAGGGCGGTGAGCTCGTCGTCGTCGAACTGCTCGACGTGGTGCTCAGCGATCATCGTGATGCGCTCACGCTCAGACCGGCCGATCAGCCGGACGCCGTCTCGCAGGAGCTGGCGGACCGCATCGTCACAGGCGGCGCGGGAAAAGATGAACGAGATGGCAGGCAGCATGTCTGCCATCTCAAGGGTGAGGAGCAGGTCGGACCGCCTTGG
>Ga0114958_10001573_pt1 | contig 17746 bp, 19 predicted proteins | sample C_130208_EF_Meta_FD_89577 | JGI IMG/M metagenome (GOLD analysis project Ga0114958, IMG submission 89577) | Freshwater microbial communities from Lake Croche, Canada to study carbon cycling - C_130208_EF_MetaG | ecosystem: Environmental > Aquatic > Freshwater > Lake | place: Lake Croche, Canada...
TATAATAATTTTAAACCAGGATATTCAAATTGGTTAATATAACTTTCAGAATAAATAATATCCTTTAAATTAAAATTATTAATAAAATTTTTACAATCTTCAATTAATTTTGGTTGTTCGCAACAAATATGAATATAAATAAATGATATTTCAATTTTACTTATCTTTATATCATTTAACTGACCTTCAACAATTATTTTATATTTATTTGGACAATTAATATAAATATAATAAACAATGATCATTTTTTTTAATTTAAAATTTTAAAACTTTAAATTTATTTTACCCAAACTTCATAAAAATTAAGTTCACATGGTCCCCATCCACCTGGTTTTGAATAATCAACTTTAAAATTATTTTGTTTTAAGATAGTATCAATGTAAATCTTGTGATCAATGTTATGGTAATCATTTTCCATGATAATAAGAGTTATATTATTTAAAATATGTGGATAATCCATAAGAATGTAATAAAAGGCACCTTCACAATCAATAGTAAGTGTATCAAATTTTATATTCCATTTATTATACAATTCATTGTAATCAATTATATTTACACTTTTATAACCTGGTAAAAGTTCTTCACTAACCATTGTATCCCATCCTTTTTGAATAAGAGGTCTTTTAGAAATAGCAGCATTTTCAATATTAAAATTTAATGAATTTAAATTTCTATTAAATTTTAATTGACTACAAAAATAAGGATCGCATTCGACTGTTAATAAATTTGAACTATCATTTAATAATTTAGATATAATAAGTGAATTTCTTCCAATATTTCCACCAATTTCAAGTACTTTTTCATGTCCTTTAAGGTATGTTACTGCCATAATTTGTTCAGGGTATTCATCTGCAAAATTACCATAATCTAATTTTAAACTTGATTGAATATTACTTAATTTTTCAGAAACACTTATTGTTATATTATCTGGAAGAGTATCAATTTGATAAAATTTTTTTTCATTTATATCAATATAAATTTTAGAATAATAATAATATACTTTTTCGATTCCTTGATAAATAATGTAAATATTTTTTAAAATACCTGGAACAGGATCTATATTAAAAAGCATGGATCTTTCTGAATCTCCGCTAGGTATATAAAGTGTATTTTTAGTTAAAGTATCTAGTGCTATTTTAGTAATATCAGTTTTTTTATCATCTGTTCCATAAAAAATACTAAATGTTGGTATTAATTTACTAAAATATGTATCAATGTCATTAGTAAATGGTATATTTTTTAAATTACAAATAAATGCCATAACTTCATGTTTATCATAACATCCAATTTTATCAAGTACAAGTGAATAACAGTCAGTCCAGTCTTTAAATTTATTATTTGCACTTGCAATATATTCTTCATAATAATAACGATAATCTGAAATAATTGGTGGATTTTTAATATAACTTCCACGAATATAAAAAAAATTTAACCACATATATCCTTTATCAGACGGCCATAATCCAACTTTATTAATATTTACATTATTTTTTAAAATAAAAATTGCTTTTTTCCAATAAAAAAGTGTTGATCGTAATGCAGGTTGTTCTGCAATACTGCGAATTGAATAATTATTATTATAAACCATTCCTTTTGAATGAATATATAAAAAATTTGAAGAACTATTTTGAGAAAGATCGTATAATAATTTTAAACCAGGATATTCAAATTGGTTAATATAACTTTCAGAATAAATAACATCCTTTAAATAAATGTCATTTATTAATTGTTTACAATCTTCAATTAATTTTGGTTGTTTACAGCAAATATGAATATAAATACTACGGTATTCGATTTTACTTACCTTAATGTCATTTACCTGTCCTTCAATGATTATTTTCCAATTTCTATCGGGATTTATATAAATATAGTAAACAATAGATAATTCTTCAGTTTCCATTTATCTTTGTTTATTACATTTTACATTTTACATTTCTTTTAAATTTTAAACTTAAAATTAAATTTTAAATCCATGATTAATTAATTTTTGTTTTAATGGTCCAATTTTTGTTTTAATTGACTCACTTACTGTAATTGTATTTTCGTGTTTATTAGTTCTTTTCCAAACACATATAAAATCAATCCATGGTTCTGTATTTAATGGATTAATAAAAAATGTTTCTTCAACTGAAACAGGTACGTTTTGGGTACTTGCCCAATATGCCAATGCTTGTCCAGCATCAGCATAAAATCTCCAATTATCACCAGGATGTCCATGATAATAACCATTAGATGGTGCATTAACATAAATATAACCACCAATTTTAGTAATTCTACATATTTCTTTAAAAGTTATCCAAAAACATGGATCGTGTTCAAAACATGATGTTGAAACAACTAGATCAAAAGTACTATCTTCAAAAGGAAGACGTTCACCGGGATTTATTACAATATCAACAGATGGATGTGGGGATATATCTAAAATAGTATAATCCATATTTTTAAAAAATGGTTTAATTGATCCATTTAAATCAGAACCACCTATATCAATAACTTTAAAATTAGAATTACCATATATTTCTGCAAAATATTTTCCAGAAAATAATGCGGATTCATGCATTTTTTTATTTTTAAAAATGTTAAACCTTTAAATTAATTTAATTTGTATTTACCCCAACTCATACCCCTTCCGTGGTAATAATCAATTTTACCAATTGGAATAATTAAATCAGATTCGATCCATGCTTTTGTAGGTCCTATATTCCATTCTTGTACCCAATGTCTATTATAAATTGTATCATCCATAATTACAATTGTATCGGAGTGTGCAAATCTTTTACAATTTTCTAAATCTTGTTTTGCAATATCATAAGTATGCCCCCCATCAATAAATATAATATCAAATTTTGAATCAGGATATTCGGGAATAGTTTTAGTACTATCACCTATAACAAGTGTATGTCTATCTGGATAAATATGGTCAATATATATTTTTGCATATTTTGTATAAGTATGATCATTTATATCAAAAGATACAACTGTTGAATTTGAATTTTTTAAAAAAAGATTTGATGAATGTCCTGCATTAAACCCAATTTCTAAAATAGTTAAAGAATTTTTTACAATTTTTACAAGATCATCAAGTTGTTGAGGTACTTGTTCACAATATCCTTCAATTTCACCTGAATTTAAGTTATTTAAAAAATTTGTAATATTTTGTGAATAAAAAATAAGAGCAGAATAATCTTCAATTTCATTAATATTATATTTATCAAAAGCAGTTATAAAATCTTCTACAGGATCTTCTTGAAGATCTGCTCTACCCCTTGTTCGAATGTATTGAAATTCTGGTAATGTTTTACATTTATAATGATTTAATTGAATTAAACTGTAATCAATATTGTCATTAAATGGTCCACTAACTAGGTCTCCTTTTGTATTTTTTACACTTTTATCTTTTGTAGTAATTGAATGTGGTGAATCCCATCCAGTAAAATAATTTGTATCAAAAAGTGTTTTAATATGGTTATTTCCATTTAATTCACATTTAGTAAATCTAATAATATTAGAAATAGTTTTATTATCTTTTTGATCATTAGACCCAAAGTGTCTCCAATTCATTGCAATACCTGCACAATCAATTTGATCTGAAATAAACTCATTGATACATTTATGTTTTTTTAAAACAATAAATTCATCAATATCAATATGTGTAACATGTGTATGTTTAGATATATAATTTGTTATAAAATGATCTAATGCAATATATTGAACTGCTTTCCAATAATTTTTACCAGGTAAATGTTTAATAACAACCCTGCTATCTTTTATTAAATTTTGATAAATTGGAGTATCTTCATTATCATAAATATATATTTTATTAAATCCCAATAAAAGATGATAATTAACAAATTCTACAATATAATCAGATTCAAATTTAGCAATACATACAATTGCTGAATTTATGTATAAATTTTCACTAATTTCATCATTTTTATCAATTATTATATTTACATTAAAACTAAATTTAAAAACTGTTTGGTCAGGTTTTTCAATAAATATACTTTTTAATTGATAAGGTGTGGGGTCTGTAAAAATAGTTGCTCTTTCTTTATCACCTTTTGGTATTAAATATCCATCTAGATATATACAATCTTTTTTAACTACATCCGTTATATCTATTTTTTGTTCATCTGTACCGTAATAAAATTTTAACATCTTTTAATTTATATTTGTTAATATAATTTAAACAATGTTTGTACGTATTTTTAATTTTTAATTTTAAACAAAATCTGGAATATCTACTTCAGTTTGGTGGTCATATACAACTACATCACCGGCAGCACTTTCAATAAATACTTTTTTAAGTTGACCAACATATGGATCAGAAAAAATTGCAGCACGTTCTGGATCACCAACTGTAATTACAAGCGTTGTTCCAACCATACAACTAGCAGCAGCAACGGCAGTTACATCTAACCATTCTAATTCAGAAAGTCCATAAAAAACTTTTGACATTTTAATTTTATATATTTAAATAATATTTTATTTTTGAATTAAATTAAATTAAATTAAAATTAATTTTTTATAAATAATAACAAATATTATTTACTCCACCTTGTTGAGTTGGTTGAATCTGTAAAGGTTTACAAATTAATATTTTATCAAATGCATTTATTCTTTCCGTATATAAAAATTCAATATGGTTACAAAATTGCCAATTTTCTAATTGTAATGAAATATTAAAAAGTTTATCAAAATATTTTTTTTTACAACCTACCATTTCACATCTACCAATTCCATATTGACAAACAGTGTCAATATTTTTTAAATTAATCTTAAGATATTCTTCAAAATCGGGAATAAAATATCTTCCAGTTACTTTAATAATAAAATTAAAATCAAAAAATTTACATTTTTTAACACCATAATTAATAGCAAAAAGTTCACTTGCACCTTTATTTTTATCTTCTAAAAGATATTTTGCTTCAGGTATTTCATTTTCTTTAAAAGAAATTATTTGAAATCGATCATTTTCTTTAAATTCTAAAAATTCTAAAAATTGATATCCAGAATTATCAACAACAAGTATATTAAATTTTGTATTCTCCAACCATTGTTTTATTGATAATAAATAAGTATTTATTCTTTCCTGTGGATCTATTTGAAATAAATATAATTTATTTTCTTGAACAAAAACAGTAGTTGTTAAAACAATTAACATCTTTTAAATGTAATAAACATTATTTTCAATCATTTTTTTACGTTTACATAAATTCATATCTTCACGAATATACATAACAAAAGAAAGTCTAAACCCACTTCCAACAATTTTTGTATTACAGTGCCATTGATGTGAATCCATAAGTAAAAAATCACCAGGTTTAATTTTTATAAGAATTTTAAATTGTGGAAATCCTAAATACCCACCTGTAAAATCTTTACCAATAACAATTAAATTTCCTAAACCTCCTGAAAAATCACCTGAATCACGATGACACGCTGTTCTCCAATTATAATTACTAGTAATAGTTGTAAAAACAGTACCTGGTATTTTAATATTTTCATTTATAGAATCCCATTCTTTTTTCTGAATTGAATGTTCTTTAGGTGAAAAATGTTTAAATAATTTAGAACAATATTGAATAAAAAATAAACCATCTTTCCATAATTCTTTAGAATTAATTGTAAATGCAGTTGTTCTACATACACGTATAGTTCCAAGAATACCTCGATGTTCTCTTAGTGGGCGGTCAAAATATCCTGATATATTACTTGCGATATAATTTCCTTCACTTTGACCAGTTTTTGTAATATGTCTTGCATTTTTTTTACCATCACCAATACCTCCAGCAATTCCACGATTACTATGTTTTTTTTTTGAAAGTTCTAAGAAAGAATCAATTGCAATCTTTGAATATTTTTCTGAAATAACACTTTTTTTAAATTTAAAAAGAACCTTTAAGTCATCATGGTATCCATCCGCATCAGAATCTATTATTGTTTCATACCAAGATTCGTCAAAATGTTTACCTTTATAAAAATCAAATTCAAGGTCATCAATTTTTTTTTCATAAATAATTTTTTTTTTAACCATTTTTAATTTTAATTTTATTAAAAAAAAAATATTTTAACAGAATAAAAATGAATTTTAATTATTTTATTTTTTTATGTTTTACAACAATTTTTGCACAAACGTGTAATAATAATTGTATAACATTTTTAGTAGGAGAAGGAACAGGTTGTCAATGGATGTGTGATTACTGCGCAACTCAATTAAATTCAAGTAATTATTTTTTTCTACCACCAGTATGTACATACCAATCAGGTGGATGTGTAGGTGACCCACAACCAGGTGTTAGTTATTCGTGTTGTACAACATCTTAAGTTGTCTTTCTACTTTATCAATACGTTCCATTAATAAACTATTTAAATGTCTAAGACTTACATTTTCAATTTCTAATCTATTAATTTTAATTAAAGTTTCTTTTTTTTCTTTATTTTGTTCCCAAAATTGATGAATATTAGTTTTAAAATGTGCTTTTAAATTAATTAATTTATTAAATTTTAATTTTTGACAAATTTTCATTTTTAAATTATAGTTGTGTATTTCCACTTACCAGTGGTTGTCTGATATATATAAACTTCGTTCTTTAAGACATTTAATTGTTCTTTATTTACAAACATTTCATTCCAAATTATTACACCTATAGTATAATCTTTAAATATTTCACAAGTTACATCACATCTATAATCAATACTACTTATTTTATTTGATAAACTATTTAATTTTCTTGATCGATCTTTAGGTGAACATGGAGTACTTAATTGGCATGTTTTTATATCTAAATCAAATTTACATGTAAGTTTGGTTTTTATATAATTTCTTATAAGATCATAATCTTTTTTTGTTAAATTACAAAGATCCAATTTTTGAATCGATTCAGGTGATTCAAATTTATAATAATCATCTGTTGCCAATATTGCATTTTCTATTTTTATTGATTTAATAGTATCAAATTCTTCTTTTGAATCTTTTGCTATTAATTTAAAATTTGATTCTTTATAAATTTTCATTAAAATATCTTCAATAATATTATTATTTGAAGCATCTATGTATACTTCTTGTGTTTTTTCAGAAAGTATATCTTTAAAATAATAAAGAATATCTAAAAATGGCAATTCATCAGGTAAAATAAAAATATAGATATCATATTGGTATTTTAATAATAAATTTTGCGTTGTTTTAGATGAATTTAAAACAATACCTTTTTCAAATTTATCAGGTTCTTTTCGAAATACAATATTATTTATTTTAAGTTGTGATTCAATAAATAATATTTTATTAATAGGTAAATTTAAAGAAATATAAATACTTTTATCTTTAAAATCATTAACCATTTCAATAAATGATTCAGTATTTGATGTAAATATATCGCTGTCTTGGTCAGATAAATCAAATAAATTTAAATTTAAATTTTTAAAAGAAAAACAAGAATCTAAACGGTGTAAATAAAAAGTTTCTAAAATTGGTAATTCTAAAGATTTTAATGTTGTAATACTTAAAATTATTACCTTTGATTTTTTATTAATATTTTTTAAAATCGTATTAAGGCGTCTTTTATTAATTTTAATGATATCGTTAAAAAGAATATCTGCATAAGCAAATATTACAACCTTTGAGTTTTCTTTTAATTGTTCTAAAAAATCAAGATTACCAGGTACACCAGGTACACCAGGTACACCAGGTACTATTTCTTTAAAACAAGGTGGTATTATCAATACAGGTTCTATTTCAAAATAAAATTTATAAAACAATATCAATGCATCAATAAATTGTGGATTATAACGTTGTTCACTATAAAATATTCCATTTTGTAATGAAGGTTTTGTTATATTTAATAATTCAGGGTATTGGTTTATAATTTTTGATAAATTATCCATTCTTTAATTAATACTACATTTAAATGTTTAAATTAAATTAATTTTTTTTTAATAGCATGGTTTAAATAGACGGTAAACTACATAACATGGTGAACAGCATAATGCTAATACAATTTGCAAAGGTTCTATATTTCCATTTTTCTTACATTTTAATGCAAGATAAATAGCAAGAACCATAATTAAAACAGATGTTAATTGAGATGCCATATCAGGTGGTGGTGGCGGTGCTGATGAATCATATATTGATGCTGGTGTAGATACTCCAAATGAAGAAGTTGTATTACTTATAGCATCACGTACAGCACCGATGTGTGTAATAGGAATACCTGGAATAAAAACCATTTATTTTTATAAGTTCTATATAATTTAATTTAATATTTTAAATTAATATAAAATTAAATTAAATTAAATTAAATGGGTGAAATTGATGAAAAAACGATTTATAATATAATTATAATTGTTTATTTATTAATAGGAATATTGTATACTTTTATTGATAAAATTGTTCCAGAACAATATATAATTCTTATTATATTTATTTGTCTTAAAATGTTTTTTAATTATAGAAAATGTACAATTAGTTACCTTGAATGTAAATTACGAAATGTTAAAAGAGAAGACGGGTATTTAGCAAGTTTTTTAGACCATGCAGTAGATTTAGGACAATCTAAATATAATTTAATAATTTACGCTATATCAGCAACTCTTATTATGCATTCACCACGAGTTAAAAAAATATTAAAACTTTAATCTTAAAAAAAAGATTTATTTACATAAAATTCAGCAATTTTATCTTCTTTAGAAATTTTTATTACACAACTTGAATTATTTATCATTAAAATTTTAATTTCAGAATTATTTTTAATTATATCAATATCTATACCTTTAATTAAACTATCGTTGGTAGGTGCTATAAACATATAGTACCCTTTAGAAATTTCTGCGGATAATCCCGTTGAAATAACTCTGTTTGATACGGAGTTAATACTAATTTTTTCACTGCTATATATATCATACCTACCATTTCCTTCAAATGTTTGTGTTGGGTATTTTGCATTTGAATTTAAAAGTTTAAATTTTACTTTTATATTAAAATAATAATTATATAAATAATAAAAATAATTAACGATATACATTTAAATATATTATTATTTTTTTTAAAAATTTAAACTGGTTTTTTACCATAATTTAAAAAAATAATTCCAAAAACCCATATAGGGAACCCGAAGGTTTTTAAAAATGGTTTTTTAAGGTAAAATTGGAATTGGAATTGGAATTGGAATTGGAATTAATATAGGTTGTGTTAAAATCAATTTTCTTTCAAGATATGTTTTATAATTATACTGAAATTGAAATTTATCATCAATGCCTGGATAAACGCATTTATATTTTTTTGCAATTTTTTTAAGATTATCATTAAAATATTCTTTTAAATTTGTTAAAATTAATAAATTATCATCAAAAAATACTTTTTGTACATTTTCTTTATTAATTCTGATATATTCTATAAGTTGTCTAAATATATCAGAACTAACATCTACAAACATTTGATAAATATTATTAAAATCAAGACGTTTATTATAATCTTTTTCATATTGTTGAAGAGTTTTTTTAAATTCATCATCAGAAATTTGATGTAACATAAATTGTATACGTAGTGAGCGAGTAGTTTCTTCAGTAACAGGAGTTAAATTACGGATTTCATGATTTTGAATATGGGTAATACAATTATGAAAAGAATAAAGATTAGTTATAATAATTTCTGGAAAAAATCGTCTAATACGTGTAAAACTAGCGCGTATTGTATATAGATCAGGAAGTCCTCCACATGGAATATCTCCATGATTTCTACCAGGATTAAGATTACCCCCATTTCTTAAAAAATCATAATAATGTGGATTATGAATAACACCCTTTTCAACTAATCCAGTATTCCAATTCCAAGCACAATGACAGTCTGTACAAAACATTTGAGGACATCCTGAAATACGAAATATCATAGTTCCACATTCTGGGCATGGTTTAGTATCTTTATTAAGAAGTTCCATACTTGCAACATTACCAGGTTCACATATATGATTTTCTTCTTTTTCTTCATTACAATTATTACAAATTTTAGTATCACATATACCACATTTCCATTGTTGACTTAAAAAACCACGACACTCATTCATAGGGCATTTTCTAATAAATTTTTTACGTTCTTTTTCAACTTCAACTGAAACTGTATTACCACCGAACATGTTATCGATATTCATTGTATGTATTTTAGTATGTAAAAAAGTTATTTCAGTTTGTTTTTTATTTAATAATAATAAAAGATTAGAACGTTCGGCGTCAAGAATTTTAATTTCTTCATAAACATTATTTTTTTCTTTTTGTAAAGTAACATAAATTTGTGTACCTGGCATTAAACTTTTTTCACGATTTAATAAAATATCTTCACGATGATTTTTATAATGTGTTGAATAAAAAACAGCAGTACATTTTTCTATAATAAATTCATTAGTAAATATTTTTTTACAGTTCATACAATATGGATCTTGTGTTTCTAAAAGATATTTTGAAAAACAATCACGACAATTATTATAATTACAATAATTACATATTATTTCTAAACGAGTGCTTTTGTTAAATTTTTCAATACAAATATTACACGACATTCTGTATTAAATTCAATACTTTTATTTTTTAAAGTATATTTCATTTTTGTAAAAAAATATTTCTTTGTTTAAAAAATAAAAAAAAAATAAATATTACTGTTATAAAAATGGGAAATAATTTTAAAAATTCATTTAACTGGGTATTTTATGTTAATAAATATCAAGACGTACGTGATGCTGGTATAGATACTTATGAAAAAGCATATGCTCATTGGGAAAAATATGGAAGAAGAGAAAAACGGTTATGTTGTTTAATGAGTTGTGAACCTGATATTACTGAATTAGATATAATTTTACCAATCGAAAAAGTTTTACCAATCGAAGAAGTTTTACCAATCGAAGAAGTTTTACCAATCGAAAAAGTTTTACCAATCGAAGAAGTTTTACCAGTCCAAGAAGTTTTACAAGTTGAAGAGGTTTTACCAGTCGAAGAAGTTTTACCAGTCGAAGAAGTTTTACCAGTCGAAGAAGTTTTACCAGTCCAAGAAGTTTTACCAGTCCAAGAAGTTTTACCAGTCCAAGAAGTTTTACCAGTCGAAGAAGTTTTACCAGTCCAAGAAGTTTTACCAGTCCAAGAAGTTTTACAAGTTGAAGAAGTTTTACCAGTCCAAGAAGTTTTACAAGTTGAAGAAGTTTTACAAGTTGAAGAATCACCGGTTGAAGAATCACCGGTTGAAGAATCACCGGTTGACGAATCACCAGTTGAAGAATCACAAGTTGACGAATCACCGATTGAAGAATCACCTGTTGAAGAATCACTTGTCGAAGAAGACCTAATTGAATCAGGGGAAGAAGAAGAACCAGAACAATCAATTTCTATGTCTATACAATCTATACAAACTGAAATTAAAGTAAAAAAATCTAGAAAATCAAGACAATCAAAAAAAAAGGTTGAATGTGAATTAAATATAAATTAAATATAATTATAAATATAAATGAATTCATTTAATTGGAAACAATATATTCAAAATTATTTTGATTTATCACATTTAAAAACAAAAGATAATGCAATATACCATTATCTTCATTTTGGTGAAAATGAAAAAAGAACAGATCATGAATTAAAAAATAAAATAAAAATAACATTAATAACTCCATGTATTAGACCAGAAAATTTAAAATTAATAAAAGAATCAATTGATTTTGAATATATATGTGAATGGATAATAGTATATGATATATTTAAAGTTGCTTCACAAAAAAATTTTGACCATGATAAAATAAGTGAATATAATTATACATCAGAAGGAATATCAGGAAATCCTCAAAGAAATTATGCATTATCTAAAATTAAAAATGAAGAATCATATATTTATTTTTTAGATGATGATAATATAGTACATCCTGAATTATATAATTTAAATTTATTACCAAATAAAATATATACATTTAATCAATTAAATAAAAATAATGAATTACGGATGAAAGGTAATTGTATAACACTAGGTCATATAGATTCTGCAATGTTTTTAATATATTATCCATTAGTAAAAAATATAAAATGGCATAATTTTGATTATGAAGCAGATGGGTATTATATTCAAGAATGTTATTTAAAAAATAAAATAAATTGGATATATACTAATAAAGATATATGTTATTACAATAAAATTTAAATTATTTTTATCCATGAATCTAAAAATAATTTAAAAACATTTTTTTCCATATGACTATTATAATTCATAAAATATTTACTTGGATAAACTTTAACAGAATCTTTATTTACATTTAAATATGCACCCCACCAACTAAATGTTGAATTTGCAATTATATTATGTTTACATAAAGACATAATTACCATTTGTTCATAATCTTCAATTGTTGTATCAATTGGTATAAAATTTAAATTTGGAAAATTTACCACTAAAATTTTAATTTTATCATTAACTAAAATAGTATCTTCTTTTTCATAAAAATAAAGAATATTGTATTTTCCTTCAAATTTTTTTAAAATTGCATTAATTGCCTTGATATAATATTCTATTTCAAGTATTATAAACCCAGTATTAATCTTAGCGTCACCTATTCTAAAATGTAAACTTATAATATTAGTGTAATCAAATTCATATTTTTTTTTAACAATCTCAACTTGATTTTCAAAATTTATAAATTTTAAAATTTCATTTTTATATTCATGGAAATAATTAAAATTTTGAAAGTATCCAAAAATACAAAAACTTTTTTTAATAATAGGAATTGGATTATATTCAAACATTTCTTTTTCTCTAAATTTTGAAAATGTTATTTCATCTGATGAAATTGGAAGTGTATATTCTTTTAATGCTGATAAAAAATTTTCCCAATAAAATTTACGATCAGATATTCTATTATTATATGGTAACATGATTTTAAAATTATACTTTAAATGGTAATTTAACATTGTAAATAATATAAATAATTGATTTCCTAAACCACCTTGTAAATAACATGTAATTGTCTCCATTAAAATTTTAAAATTTATACAGTTAAAATTTAAAAATAAAATAATTAAAATTGATAAACGAAACCATGGAATTATTTAATTGGGAACATTATGTTAAAAATTATTCTGATTTACATTTTATAACTACCGAGCAACATGCTCTTGCACATTGGAATCGATATGGAAATTATGAAAATAGAATAAATTATGTAATATATTTTGATATATTTATGAAAAATGGATATATTTATATAATTTTACCAATGTACACTGATATTTGTTTAGATGATCTTACAATTTCTTATAATGATGCTATTTTACCAATTGAATATTCAATTATAAAAAATAAATGGGAACCAGTACATATAAATAAATATAAATTTAATTCAAAAAAAGAAAATGTTGAAATAACAATTAATTATAAAAGTATAAAAAATAAAGTTATTTTAGAAAATAAATTAACAATTGTTAATAAAACATTGGCATTATCTACTTTATTTAAAGATGATCATAAATTAATACCAATTTTTTATGATTATTATAAAAAACAAGGAGTTGAACATTTTTATTTATATTATAATGGTAAATTGACAAAATTAATTAAAGATTATTTTAAAGATCTTAAAGACGTTACATTGATAGAATGGAATTATTTATATCATTCTAAATTTACTAAATATAGTCCACATTTTGCTCAAACTGCACAAATACATCATTCTATTTATAAATATGGAAAAGAAAGTTGTAAATATATGATATTTTGTGATTTAGATGAATATTTATTTTGTAAAGATACCATTTTAATTGATTACATAAAATTAAATAAAGGTATAGATACATTTGGATTTAAACAAATATTAGCAAAAACAAATTACTTTCCAAAAATTTTTCCATCTTCATTTTATACCACTGATGCATCTTTTCAATATTCTGTTATAAATGGGGTAACACCGAGTTCAAAATGTATTCATAAAATGGAAACATGTGATACAGTTAGTATTCATTTTCATGACAATGAAAATAATAAATTAGATATTTCTAATTATTTTTATCATTTTTTTAATTGGTCTCAACCTGGAAGAACTAAAGATTATGTATTTAAACTTCTTTTTTTAAAATAAATATATTTATTTTTTTCACCTGTTTGTGGAAATTCATCAATTATATTACAATCAAACCCAAAATCATATGGATCAAGATATTCATTCCATGTAATAAATCCATAACTTACTTTTGGAAATAATAATTCAATATATTTTTCTTGTAATGTTATATTAATTTCAGCAAAACAATAATTACTAATTAAAAAATAATCATCACCTTCCAGTGATTCACCAAATGGTTCTAAACAATTAACATTAATTTCATTCATTTCAAGATATTTTTTTTGTAATTGTCCAATATATTTTAAATCAATAATTGTATAATTTAATTTAATTTTAGAGAAGTAATTCATACATAAACACAAACCTCCATATCCTCCACCCAATTCAATTAATTTTAAATTACAAATTTTTAAATTTAAAAGTTCAATGTATTCTAAAATTAAAAGTGTATGTAAAATATATCGAATACTAGTTGGTGATGCATAACCAAATATATATTCAGACATTTTAGGACTACCAATGGAGTCATTTAATTTACAAAAAGACATTATCATTTCCATTGTTATATTAGGAAATTTTGAAAATATAATATTAAGATAAAGTTGTCCCTGGTCAGGTGAAACATGTTCTAACATATATCTATAATCAGGATGTCTTTTAAATGTTGTAATACCATCACCATCATTTTTGTTTAATATTTGTTGAACAAAATTATGATATCGATCATATAAATCTAAACTCATTCTTTTATTTAACTTAAAATTTATTTTTTTAAGTTAAATTAACTTTTTTTACAAGAAATACATAAATGCCACCCAAGGTGATCTTCCATAATTTTAAATTGTTCTGGTGACATTGTATCAAATGGTTCTACTTTTATGTAATTATATTTTTTATATTCTTCAATATTGTATGGAAAAATATGTGTTTGTTTTATTTTTATTTCTTTAAATTCTGAAAGTAATTCAAAAATTTCATCATTTGTATAAACATTTGCAATAGGGACATCGGACTGTGCTTCAAATTGATCTAACCCAGATTTAATTTGAAGATATTTAAATGAATTTTTAGCATAAAGCATTAATTTAAATTCACCTCCATGTTTTAATAAATTAAAACAGTTTGTAATTGATTTTTTAATATCAGGAGTATGATGTAAAACACCAAATGAATAAATGAGATCAAATTGGTTTTCATTTTTAATTTTATTTTCAATATTAAATTGACAAAAATTTCCATTAAGATTGTTTACATCAAAACGCTGTCTTGCAAGTTCAATAGAATAATCAGAAATATCTATACCAGTATAAATAGCACCATGTTCAACAAAAGTCTGTGCCGCTGTACCAATACCACAACCAACTTCTAAAACTTCTTTACCTTTCCATTTTTCAAATTCAGCAAATTCAATGATATGTGGTTCAATAAAATATTTTCTTTTAGTTACTTCATCAAAATATTCTTTTGTTCCTATAACTTTATCGGAATGTTTAATATTACATGGACGAGTGTTCCAATAATTATAAACGGCATCTTGTTTAAAATTAAAATTAATTTCATTTTTAATTGCATATTCAAATAAATTTCCAAATTCTTTTTTAACTTCATCTATAATTAATTTTGAATCACGTATAGTAACATTAAAATTTAACATTTTTAATTGTTTTGCTATTTTAAGTTTTGCAGATTCTTCAATTATTGGTAAAGATGTATTTTCTTTATAACATACATCTTCAATAATAATTTTTTTATCAAGAATGTTTGTATAATGTTTAAAAACCTGGTATTTAATATGTTCTTCGTTATATACAGTAGTTGCTGTTAATAAATCACTATTAATATTATTTTGATCCATTAATTGTTTTAATGCCTTAGTGTCTCTTGGAAAACATGGACCACCAAATGAATTACCTGGTTTAAAATAAAGTTTACCTATACGTGAATCACTACCAATTGCATCAAGAACTGTGTATTTATCAGCATTAAGTTTATCACATAAATCTGAAATCATATTAGCATAACTAATTTTAGTTGTAATAAATCCATTTAAACTTATTTTAACAATCTCTGCTTCCAATGGTTTCATAAAACAAAAATTAGTACAGTTAGTAAAACTATAAATAGATTTAATAATATCTTTAAGATCTTCATTATCAGTTCCAACTAAAATAAGATCAGGGTGTTCAAAACCATGGATTATATCACCTTGAGCAACAAATTCTGGGTTATAACTTAAATGATGATCTGGTAATAACGTTTTAGCAATTTGGTCAATATATCCTGGCATAACTGTACAACCAATAATAATATTTTTTTGTTTTAATTTAATATTACTTATTTTAAAAAGTAAATTTGAAAGAATAGTATGATCATAAAATTTTTCACCACCTCCATTTGGAGTTTGAACAATAATAAATATTATATCAGAAAAAATTAAACTTTCATTAAGATCATTGGTTACTTTAAAATTTATACTATTTTTTAAAAGAGTATCGTACCCTGGTTCACTAAATTTAATTGTTTTATTATTTAAATTATTTATGTAATCTTGTTGTATATCTAAACCCAGTACATTGTATCCATTTTTTTCCAATAAAAGTGCAAATCCTAATCCAAGTTTTCCAACTCCTAAAACTGAAATATTTTGCATTGCATTTAATTTCAATTTTATTTTTTTTACAATATTTAACCTTAATTACTATATGCAACGCCACCCATACCTGACATAATTCTAAGAATATTGTAATTAATTGCATAAAGATCAATAACATCGGGCGTAGGAACAGGTGTATTATTTACTGTAGTATAAAGTGGTGTACGTACTAATTGTGAACTTTCAATTCTTGAAAAATTACATGTTCCCGATGGTTGGTATTCTTCAGGGCGAAGTGCAAACGAATAAACTGCAATTGAATCTGGAAATAAAACTGAACCAAATCCAGTATGTGCTTCCCAAATTTGATTTCGTGTAAAATAAGTAATATCACGAGCAGTAAACCTTTCAGCGCCATTAAGAATAAGTTTATATTGATTTAATTGAGTTAATGTACTCGAAGTAAAACCAGAATGCGGACTTGCACCACCTGGTATAACTGTTGAACGTGTTGTTCCAGAAACAGGTAATGGTATAGGTGCCCAAATAAGTTCTTTAACAGGATGATTAAATGCCAATTTAATATTAATTGCAGATATACTTTGATTAATTTGTAATTGATCTATAAGATATTCATGTGAATTTTGTGAAAACTGTTTACGTTCAGTAGTATCGAGGTAAATAAAATCTGCATAAACAGCAAAACGTGAAAATTCAGTACCAAGTAATCTTGTACTGGGCATATTTGTTACTAATCCCAATTGTGCAAAATTAATAATAACACTTATTTCATGATATTGTAATGCAACTAATGGAATTGCTAACCCTGGGTTTCTACAAAACCAAAATTGTAAAGGTATCCATGCTAACTGTGGACTTCCTGCATTTGAAATAACATTTACCTGTGAACGATGTGTATATGCCATTCTATTATATCTTGTTGCTCTTGGGTATACTTCAGTAACAGCATTATCACCCGATCCTGCTGGTCCATAAATTGGATTTGCTGTATATTCACCAGGACCTGTTGCATAATTATCAACTGCACCTTGTTCACCAGTTGGATTTGATTCAGTAA
>Ga0114958_10001575_pt1 | contig 17741 bp, 20 predicted proteins | sample C_130208_EF_Meta_FD_89577 | JGI IMG/M metagenome (GOLD analysis project Ga0114958, IMG submission 89577) | Freshwater microbial communities from Lake Croche, Canada to study carbon cycling - C_130208_EF_MetaG | ecosystem: Environmental > Aquatic > Freshwater > Lake | place: Lake Croche, Canada...
AACATAATAAATGGTGCTTATAAAAATCGTGATGTGAAATATACAAGTTGTAATAAAACGAGAAAGAGAAAACCGAAAGAATACCTATAAAAAATCGGCGTTTTAAATGTCCAAAGGTGTAAAATAATAATCTAATATTATTATATAATGAATTCATTAGTATTATTATTAATAATCATACTCGTTTTGTTTTATTTTATGGATAATTCAATCGATGGTGATGCATTCTATGAAAAAATATCACATCATTCTAATAAAATATTATACAAACATGAAAAATTTACACCGGAATCATCTATGGGACAAAATACAATATGTAGCAAAAATTGCTGTTTTTCTGGTTGGCCTAATAGTGTTCAAGATACAGATCCAGTTTTTACAATAAATCCAGAAGATATTGGAACCAAATATACTACATCAAATGATACTTGTAATAATGGATTTTTTACTGGATGTGTTTGTAAAGAAATATAATTCTTGTTCATATTTTATAATATAAATATATTCATATTATAAAATTATATTTTAGTTTATTTATCAAGTTTATTATCGTTACTTATATTATTATGAATTTTTTAGTTGAAACTAAAATAGAATATACAATGCAGTTAGTAAATATAATTTCTCCATTTATTTATGATGGTATACAATCTCTATACGAAGATTCATTAAAATTAGCAAAAGAAAATGAAGAATTGATGATATTTCAAAGTTTTTTAAAAAAAATTCCAAAATGGAATAATAATATTTTAATTAAAGAAACAACACGAATATTAAATGATAGTAATTGTAAAGATTTATTACAGCAATTATTAAATGCAGTTATTAAATCAAATATAATGGTATTGACAAATACACCTCCAGAAAAAAAACATACTATAAAAATTCCAAAAACTATTGATTTTCAAATGTTCATTCATAATGCATACATTGAAACTGCAAAATTAATATATAATAATCCATATTTATTTTATCATAAATATTCATTATATGATATTAAAAAAAATCAACGAGATTCATTGGATAATATTAAAATTGCTATTAATGAATCTATTAGAAAAATGTTACCACTACAAATAATATTAAAAGAATATTTGGGCGAAGATTCTATTATTAATAATGATAATTTTGAAAAAAATATTTCAGATAATGAAAAAATGTTATTAAGTAATTTAATTAAAAATGATGGAACTAAAGTTGAAAAAAAAATAACAAATAATATTAATGAAAATAATAAAGACAATGATAATAATGGTACAAATAATGATAAAGACGTTATAAAACATAATAATATTGATATTGATCATTTAAAAGAATTATTAAAAAATAATCCATTAATATCATCATCTAGTGATATTAATGTTGATTGTAACAATCATGAAAAAGTTAAAACAGAATTAGATAATGAAATTAAAGAAACAAAATTACAATTAAATACGCAATCGAATACAAATCAAAATACAAATCCAACATATAGTTTAAAAAAAATAGTACCAGTTTTACAAAATTCTAATAATAATAAAAAACTGAATGAAATTAAAATAGAAAGTGTACATAAAATAGATAGTGAAATTAAAGCAGATAGTGAAATTGATAGTGTATCATATTATAAAAATTCTAAAGTAATTGATTCATTTAGTAATAAATCTACAAGAAATAATAATGCATCTAATATTGGATCTTTATTTCTTTCTAATGAACCAAAAAATGTTATTAATTCTGTTAATTCTGCATATATTCAAAGATATTTACATGATGAACAGCCATCAATAAAATTATCAGAAGATTCTCATATTAATTCTATACAAAATGTAAGAACCGATAAATTTAAAAATAAATATTATCAAGTTTAATATAATATTATTTGCTTAATGGCTTGGGAACAGAAATTACAGACAAATCATCAAAATGCTTCTAACTATATAAATTTTAAATATTAACAAAAATAGATCTCTTTATAAATCGCAACTTTGTTTTTAGAAAAGTACACCACATTGACGTTTAAAAATTGCATATGTGATTAGAAAAATGATGATTTTAATACTTGTTTATATAAAGCATCGCAATAGGACTCAAAAAAAGAGGTAACGGTGAGAAGGGTTAAAATACAGTCAAAGTGACAATGACAGTAAAAATTGAGGATTTGCAGGTATATATGTCTATATAACAAATAATAAAAATATTAACAAGATACAAAAATAATAAATCCATGCATAGTTGGATTTGGGGTTCAAGTTATAGTTGTATTGTTAATATTATCATATAAAACCATGCGGCTTACTCATGAATACATATCCAATGAATATGGAAGTACAAAATCATTGCTACAATTATGAGAACAATACATATTATCTTTATTTGTTAGTACCCAATCCTCTGGTGCGGTATAGTAATCTGGTATTACATCAGATAATTTCAGAATATGCTCTTTAGTAGCCCACCAGAAATTACCGGCATAGTGTAAATTATTGTAATGACAACCGTATGTTTCATATGTCTTTAATATTTCAACTGCATCTTTCCATTTTTGAATATTCCAGTACAACATTGATTTTATCCATTCTACAACTCCATCTTCTTCTTTTGTTCCAAACCATCGAATACCTTTTGTATGTAAGTAATAATATAAGGTTCCAGGTGGATCAGAATTACTAGATTTTTTCATATGTAATAATGTTGGTCTCTCATATTCTTTACTATTTCCTTTATAAATAATTTTTATTTTTGGGTCGTCAAATCGTTTATCCATTATTAAATCTTCATCATATATTATACCTAAACGTATTTCTGTTGTATTATCATATAATCCATAACCTTTAACACTATCAATTAATAAGTCATATGATTTTTGCCATTCTCCTTTTTCACAAACATGTATATAGCCAATGATTGTCGGTTTTTCTTCAAGATACTCTATTGTCTTTAACTTTACAAAATCAAAATATATATAAGATAGTAGTAGAACTACTAAGACTATAGTAATTATTGGAATAATTTTTTTCTTTAAATATAATTTCATTACTGTATTTATACTATTTATATAAATTTTTTTACCAATACAAATATAATTAGATTTATTTGTGTTATTATCATAATTAAAATATGTACTATACAATTTTAATTCTATACAATTTTAATTCTATACAAAATGTAAGAACCGATAAATTTAAAAAATATATTATTATATAATATTATAAAAATATAATATTATATAATAATAATATTAATAATATGTTTTTTAATTCATATTTAATTGCGATTTTATCAGGAGCTTTTGTATATTTAATTATGATTATTGATTCAAAATACATTGAACCTAAAAAATATAAAGATAATGTTTCACCAAAAATACCATTATTAGTAACTCTTTTAATTTGGATAATATGTACTTTTCAAGAAAATAATATTATTAAAAAAGTACCCGTAATTAATGCAATTAATCAACAAATATTAACCGATCCTTTTTAATATCTAGTTTATAATTAATGAGTAATGTTAATGATTTTGTTATCTCTGGTCAAACATTGCAACTTGAAAAATTTGATCTTAAAAAATTAGTTGTAAATGATAAAGGCGAATTTGTTAATCCTAGAATTGCTATGATTGCTAAATCTGGCTCTGGAAAAAGTTGGGTAATTAGAGAAATATTATATTATTTATCTAAAACAAATATACCATGTGGTACTATAATAGCACCAACAGATAAAATGACAAAATTTTACAATGATATTGTTCCTCCCTGTTACATTCATCATGAATATAAAGAAAATATTATACCAAAATTACTTCATCGTCAAAAACTTATTATTGAAAAAAAACAACAACGTATTAAAGATGGAAAAAAACCTATAGATCCTCGTGGTTTTTTAGTTATGGATGATTGTATGTCCTCTAAACATTTATGGTTAAAAGATCCACATGTACTTTCTATATTTAATGAAGGTAGACATTTTCAACTTACTTTTATTTTAGCTATGCAATATGCCATCGGTATTCAACCTGAATTAAGAAGTAATTTTGATTTTGTTTTTCTTTTAGGCGAAGATACATACTCATCTAGAAGAAAAATCCATGAACATTATGCTGGTATATTTCCAAAATTTGATATTTTTGATCAAGTTTTTAGTCAAGTTACCGATAATTATGGTTGTATGGTTTTAGATAATAGGATTAGATCAACTGATATTCAAAAAAAAGTATTTTGGTATAGATCTAAAGATACTCCTAATTTTACTGTTGGAATACCTAGATCTATTAAATTTAATAAAGATAATTTTGATCCAGATCATGATAAAAAAACACCAGTTATTGATTTATCTAGTCTTGTTTCAAAAAGAAGACAGGTTGTAAGAGTTAAAATGAATTAATTAAATGATTGTACTAAATTATTTAATTAAATTATTGTACTAAATTATTTAATTAAATGATTGTACTAAATTATTTAATTAAATGATTGTACTAAATTATTTCCATCTATTTTTCTAATATTCTTTAAATATGTTTTTTTTGTTCCTACCCATGGCTGATTATCTTGAAACATCGATTTAAATATATTATCTACATCTTTTGATTCAACTAAATCTAGATCTAAATTTCTCGGTAAATATTTATATTGTATTTCATTTTTAGGACACTTTAATGTCATTTTTGTAGTTTCTCTTACTACTATTATTAATCCTATAATAAATATTAATAAAATTATTACTTTGAAAGATATCATATAATATTAAAATTATATTTTAATATTATAAATTTGAATATTTAAACACTATTTAATTGCTCTTTAGCATCTTTTTCTAATTGATCTTTTTCTAAATTATATTTTGACATTAAATCTTCATACAGTATTTTTGCTTTTGTTAATTCTTCATCAATCTCCGTAACTGTACTCTCTTTTAATTGAACAATGTTATTTTCATTTAGCAATTTCTTTTCTTCAACTGCTAGATTTTCTACTAATGTTTTAATTTTTTCTTCGTCCTGTACAATCTCTTCATTTGAAATTACTACATTTTTGTTATTTAATTCTTTTTCTTTTTGATTTTCTGCTTCTACTTCCATTTTCTTTTTCTTTGCATCTGCATGCGCTTTCATTTTTCTTTCCTCTGCATAATCACGTGCCTTTTCTTGTGAATCTTTATATGCCTTCATCATATCATTTAATTTCTTCTCTGCATATACAGCTTCATCTACTTTAGATACATCATCATCCCAAGGTAACCATCGTCCTACCATACCAATAAATACATTATGATATTTATCAAATTTTCTAATATCTTCACATCTTTTTCTGGCAGCTTCTTCTGTTCCATATACACCTCGAATTTTAAATGCTCTTACATTATGTTCTTGTGGAATAATATTACCTTCTGGATCTTTGATCGAGCTTGGTGTTATAATAGAAATACATGCCCATTGTTGTGAATTAATAACTGGATCTTCATCTAAATGATCTTCTTCCATTTTATAAAAATATATATTTATTTATCTTTAAATCAAAAAATTGAATCTTATTATTATTATAATATAATAATAATAATATAATAATGAATGAAGTAGACGTTATTGTAAATATAAATATTCATAAATTAAATAATCCATTAATATTACCAAATGCTAAAGTAAGTATGAAATATTATACAATACCTTTGTATTATAATAATACAAAATTTATATTAAATGTCGAAAAATCTAATATTGAAAATGCTGGTTTAGGTATTTTCACTTATGAAGATATTCCTAAAGAAGTACAAATTGGTTATTATATTGGAGTTTTAAAAGAAGGTGATGATGATTGTGTTGGTGATTATTCATTTTCATTAAATAAAAGATATTATTTAGATGCTCGTAAACATCCTAGATGTTATGTTGCAATGATAAATGATGCACATAATTCTAAATTTAAAAATAATTGTGAATTTAGAATTGAATTAGAAGATTCTAATGGAAAAAAATATAAACCACATGAAAGAAAAATTACATTATGGTCAATTAAAAAGATTAAAAAATATAATGAATTATTTGCTAGTTATGGTACTGATTATTGGAAATATCGTTAAATATTAATTTATTAAAAAATTGAAAATATTATTAATAATTGCAATTGTTAATAATATTTTACAATTATGGAAAAAACTTTAGATTATTTTATGAGTAAACTGTCAAGTGACCTTGGAAATAAAATTTATTCATTTCTTATTCCAGAATCAGAAAATATTAAATTTTGCAAATATTCAATAAATAAACATAGTAATTCCTCGTATAATCCAAAATATGAAAAAGCATATATTAATAATTTACTTGTTATAAACACTTCTGGATTATATTTATCACGAATTTCTAAAAAAAATAAAAAACATAGATATTATATAACTGAAGAAATTATTGATATTATTGATGTAGAACATCATGATAGTATTTATAAAATTAATCATTATGATTATTTATCTACTTATGTTGGTAAAAATATTGATAAAGCATTACTCATTTTATTCTATTGATAATAATATTTTTAATTAAAAATATTATTATAATTTTATTTATTAATAGAATAATTTAATTAACTAAATAGTTCCAGTACTTCCAAAACCACCAGTCCCCCTTTCTGTATCATCTAAATTATCAACAAATTCAATAATAATAGGTTTTAGATCTGGTGCACATAATTGAAATAATCGCTGACCTTTTGTTATTTGTGCTTCTGTATCTGTAATATTATCAACCATCGCACAAATTTCACCACGATATCCAGTATCTATAATACCAACTGAGTTAGCTAATCTTAATTGTGTCTTTGAAATTGATGAACGTGGATATAAATAATATCCATGTTTTTGATCTGGTGCTGCAGCAATACCTAATGATATTTTAACAGTTGATCGAGGAGGTACTATAATATCCTCCATGCAAAATAAATCATATCCAGAATCGCCTCTTTCTAATCTTGCAGAATTATCTTCTTTATAAATAAATTTAGCATAATCTGTTAAACATTTTAAGTATAATTTCATTAGTTATTAATTAAATTTCTTTCTAATTTAATTAAAAATCAATTTTTTATAATATTGTTATTAAAATTCTAGCTAGTAATATATATCCAATCATTCCTAAAATAAAGCCTGTTATATATGAATTAGTAATAGCATTTGAATTACGACGCCATAATATTATTTGTTCATTCGTTGTTAAATAATCTAATATATATTTTTGTTTTGGCATAATCATATAATAAAGTGTTGCGATAATATAAGTTGTTAATGAAAATATACAATAATTATATGAATTTTTTTTAAAAAAATATAAATAAAATGCACCAACTAGTATACCTAAAATTTGACCTTGTAAAAATAATGTTACTCTTTCTGAAACTATTTCATTATATATTTCTAATTGTTTTGGTTTATCTAAAGATGCAAAAAAAAATTTTGCTTCATTAGTATGACCACTAGTTACAATTACATAAATAGATGCAAAAATAAAACCAGTAGATATTAAACATGCAGAAATTCTCATTTATATATATTATTATAATAATATATAATTAATAAAATAATATATAATATTAAATATGAGCATTGCAAATAAAAAATTAAATTTAGATAATTTGATAGTTAATGTACAAAATAAATCAAAAAACTTAAAATCTATTATTTTGCAATTATTTGAATTAAAATTACATGAAAAATTAAATTTAGAACATGTTATTAATAAAATACAAGAAAATTCAATAGATTTAAAACAAATATCTATTGAACAACTTTGTACTGCTACTTATACTGAATATTTTATGTATAATTTAACATTAGATGATATTTTTATATACATTATTGGTTTTACTAATTTTATTATAATCTTATTTAATAATTTAAAAATTTTTAAAATACCAAATCATTTATCTAATGAAAAAAAAATAAAAAATGCAAATACTATTTTTCATTGGATACACGTCAGTTTTTCTATATTATATTCCGTATATATGATTTATATGATGTTAAATGAAAAAACATATTTTTTAAAATCTAGATTTGGATTTTTTATAATTAATGTAATAACATCTATTGTTTTAATATATAATATTAATAATAATTAATTAATATACTTTTCTAAAGATTGATATTCAACACTATTAGATTTTTTCTATTTTAATATAATACTTGTCTTCTTCTTCTTCTACTATAATCTATATTTACAGGTTGTTCAAGTGAATTAATAGACCAATGACATATAGAAATAAAATTATAATTATGATAATTTGAGACATTTTGTAATTGATCATTATTAACATTTATCCAGTCTAATAATCTAATTGTAATATCATTACTATGATATTTAATCATATAATTAAAATATAATTCATATTCCGATGCACCAGAAACATCATTACCAACACAATCAATGAATGCTTGCCAAAAAGGTTTTTTATGTTCAATTTCAACAATTTTAAATATTTCCAGTAAATAATTTGTATTAAACATCATATGATGACAAATACCACTAAGTTCAATTACTTTATCAAATTCATTATTTAATAATTTCATATGTTTAAAATAAGGTATATTATGTTCAATACCTGTTGCAAAAAGTGGTTTATTATCATCAAAAAATTTTATTTCTTTTAGTATAATAACATCTGCATCTATTACTAAATAATTATCAAGAATGTTTGGAATACATAATCCTGAATACAACTTTAATAATTGTTGTAAATACCATCCAATTCGATTTTTTAAATTTGATTTATTTTTAAAAGCATGTATTATATATTCTTTTGTAAAATAAAAACTTTTTTCATCTATAATAAAACAATTATCTATTATAATATCTGGATCATATGATACAATATAAATATTACTATATCCAATAACATTTTTTTTAATATATTTTATTTGCTCATATATATTACTTCTTTCATTAGGTCCTAATGGTATTACTATATCAAACATATCTTTTAAATACATAAATTTTTCTAAATTTTTGCAATGAATATGTAAATTAAAAATTGGAATTTTAACATCATTAATAATTATAAATGGTTTTCTTATTCCATCAATGTTTATCCATAAAAATTTGTAGTCGTTATATTTAATTATACAAGTTTCATTAATAAATCCAATAGTATTGCCAGCACAATTTCTAGGATCTATCCCACCTAAATATTGACCAATTGCAGCTGCATCAAAAATAAAATTAAATATATTATAATTTTTTGATACAAATTTTATTTCATCATTTTGATCTTCATAATTAATAAAAATTGGAAAATTATCTATTAAATTTGTTTTTTGTTTAATAATTGAGAAATTTTCCATGTCATTCAAATTAAATTGATAATTATCTAGAATTATTTTAAAAATATCATGATTTGGTATATACATTATGCTAGCTATATTTCTTTTATATGTATCAAATGGTAAATACATATAATTATTATTAAATGAATTAATTAGAATATCACAATTATAATATAATAAAACATCATTTTCAAGATGAATTACATCTTTAACATTATATTTTTTCATATATTCATAAATATAAAAAAATCTTTCTGATGTTAATGTCCAAAATCCAGATCTAAATGTTTTATCTAATGTTGTATTATCATAAAAATTGTAAGTATCTTCTAAATTATTTGTAGTAATTAATTCAATATTGTCTTTTACGCAATCAAAATTAGATAATAAGTTTTCGCTAATAATTATAACTATTTTTTTATGTTTTAATCTAATTAATTGTTCAATATTATTAATTATATAATTTTGAAAATTTATTAAACAAACTAAAATTACGGTTGCATTTGACATTTATATAAATATATATATTTATATATTTATATTATATTATGCAAATAATTTGTAATAATTCTGGTAGATTAGGAAATACTATTTTTAGAATGTTTGCTGCAATAATTTTTTGTATTATTTATAATACAAAAATATTAGAAAATGAAATTGAACTTTGTAACAATAATATTATTCCAATTGATGATATCTATTTTAATAACTGGTTAAATAATTTTTATAATGATAAAATTCAAGATGTTGATAAAAATTTAACTTATTTTTTTAATGGTTATTATCAACATGATAAAATATATGTTAAATATAAAAATGAAATTATAAATTATATTAATAATAATAATCTGATTTTAAAAACTCATTTTAATGAATATTATAAAGCAATTGATTTAATTAATTATGATTTAGATACAAAATATGATATAGTTGTTCACTTAAGATTAGAAGATTTTATTGATATATCTATGAAACAATCATTTGTAATGAATCCAATATATATTAAAAATATAATTCAAAAATTAAATATTAAATATCCTACTCAAAATATTTGTTTAGTATTAAATAAACCAAAATATGATATTGAATTTAAATATATTAATTATTTAAAAATTAAATGTAAAAATATTGTTGTTGAATCTAATGATCCAATAAAAGATTTTAACATAATGAAAAATGCTAAAATTTTAGTTTGTTCAATGAGTACATTATCTTGGACTGCATCATTTTTATCTAATACACTTGAAGAATTATATTTTCCAGACTATCAAAATACACAAATTCATGAAACTTTTAAAAAACCAATAGAAAATACAATATTATATGAATTTACAAAATGTACTGTTAGTGAATTAGAACAAATTTTAGATTTTACATTAAATTCTGCTCTAATTATAAGTGGAGAAAAAATACAAGAAAAATGTGATATTTATTTAGCAAATACATTTAATGAATATAATCCAAAAACAAGAAATCATATTAATAAGCATATTTATTATAATAACATTACATCAAATTATGATAATCCAAAAATAATATTTACATATACTTTTAATATTTCTATTTTATCAACAGTTATTGATAATTTTATGAATGATTTTATTCTAGTTACACATAATTGTGACGAAAATATTATAGAATCTGATACTGTTATTAAAATATTAAATTGTAATAAATTACAAAAATGGTATACTCAAAATTTAGCTTATGATCACGAAAAATTATTTTTATTACCAATTGGATTTGCTAATAGTGAATGGTTACATGGTAATTTATCTATTTTTAATCATTCAAATATTATGAATAATTTACAAAAAAAATATAAAAAAATTTATTTTAATTTTTCAATTTCAACTAATAAAGATAAAAGACAAATTTGTTATGATTCATTAAAAGATAAATTAGAATGGCTATCAAATATAAATCCTACTGATAATTTATATAGATTAAGAGATTACGAGTTCTGTATTTGTCCAGAAGGAAATGGATTTGATACACATAGACTATGGGAAGCATTATATTTAAAAGTAGTTCCTATAGTAATTAATAGTGATTTTTCAAAAATATTAGTTAAAAATAATTTACCTATCTTAGTTTTAGAAAACTGGAATGACCTAAATAACCTAGATATTAATAATTTAAATTATTTAGATTATAATTTTGATATAATTCGTGAAAAATTTACAATTGATACTATTTTTACTACAATTTAATTATATATTTTTAATTTAATTATATATTTATAATTAAATTAAATTGATTCATACATTTTTCTAAACATATATGAAAATTTGTCATATTTCATATTATATTTTCCATCTGCATATTCATATTTAATATTTTCTAATATTCGAGTATCCTCATCGATTGTATGCTGCAATATATTTTTCATAATATTATCTCCAAAAAAATTATATACATCCCCAATAAATGTATTATCATTTGTACACCAATAATTTCTATGAACTTTTACAAATAATCTTGTTTGATTTGGTGTAACTGGTAATGCAAATGTAACTATTGTTTTAATATTTTCACCAAATTTTACTCTTGATACAACTGTGTATGGTAATATAAATTCATTTTCAATAATTAAGTCTTTAATATTAAAAATTCTATTTACTGCTGAATCTTTTCCTGATTTATAAAAATAGGTTATTTTATAATGATTAGGATGATCTTTTATCTTAACTGGTGATGGATCATTTAATGGTAATGGATTATCTTTATTACCAAACGAATGAACGTATGAGATATGCATTACATCTAATAAATTTTCACTTACTAATCTATTATTAGCATTAATTATTGAATTAATATACAATGTTGAAAAATTATTATCTTGCGTTTCTTCCTCTTGGAAAATGTCATTATCTGTATTTTTATAACAGTTATCTTCTAAATTTGTATTAAGATATATCCATCCATTTTTTTCAAATATAGGATAACTTTCTTGATTTAATGAAGAGCTAATTGTTTTTTCTAACTTTTTTCCCGGCATTTTATATATTTTACCATATTCATTAAATTCTGCTCCGTGATATGGACATACTACACAATTATTACTTAAATATCCATTTTTTAATGATGCTCCTCTATGATGACATTCATTATCTAATGCATATAATTTATTAGTCACATCTTTCCAAATAATATAATCTTTATTTAATACAGTTACTTTATATAATTTATTACTTTTAATATTTTTTATCTCTTCTACAACATAGCAACCTAGATTATATTTAGTATAATATTTTTTATCATTGCTTAATTTAATATTATTCTGATTTAGACAAGTTAAACTATTACTTCTATTAAATATTAGTAATGATATTAATAATTTATATATATTCATTTATTACATTAATTAGTATTATTTTAAATATTTATAATATTAAATATTTAAAAAATTGAATATACTGTTTATTATAAATATAATATAACACTATTAATGACGATTGATAAACATAAAAAATATAAATATATTAATACTTATATTAAAAATGATATTAATCAACTAAATGATATTAATGATATTAATCAATTAAGCAATAGTATTAATAATTTAGACATAAATTTAGATAAAGCTATTATTTATGTAAGATGTAGTACACCTGGTCAAAATAAAGATCATAATTATTCATTAGAAACTCAAGAAGGTATTTGTCGAGATTTTTGTAATAATAGATTCTTTGTTAAAGATGTTGTATCTGAAATAGTATCTGCAAGAGATATTAATAGACAACAACAATTATTAAATTTAATTGATAACAGTTCGGATATAAATTTAATTGTTGCAGATGCATCTAGATTATCTCGTGATTTTACAAATTCGATTAATTTGATCGAAAAATGTAAAGAAAAAAACATATGCATTTATTCTGCACGGGATAATTTAGATATTAAAACATTTGCAGACAAAAAAATGTTTGTTGATAATTTGTTATTAGCACAATATGAATCTGATATGACTTCATTTAGAATTAAAACTTCAATTGCTCATCGTAAAAGAATTGGTAAATTTATTCCTCGACCTAGTTATGGATTTAAAATTCAAAATATAAATGGTAATAAATCAATGGTCAAAGATGATACTGAAGTAAAAGTTATACAATTAATTAAAAAATTATATTTAGGTAGTAAAATAAAAGATATTCAAGATCTTTTAAAAGAAATTACAGAATCAGATAATTCTGGTTCTAGTTTAATGGAGATTGAAGATAACCGGTTTGTTAAAATAAAAGAAGTTAAAGAAGGTAACTTTACATTTAGTGATATTGCGCATATTCTTAATGAAGAAAATATTACAAATAAAAACAAAAAATGGACTTGTGCATCAGTTAGGCGTGTTTTTATAAAATAAACTTTTTTTATATAAAAAATTGAAATATTAATTTAATGCATAAGTTCTGTTAAATTCATTACACATTTTATATTACTTTAATATAATTAATAAAAGTAATATGATAGAGATATCTTCAGCAAATATATCTGATATTAGTGCTCAATATGTTCGTAGCGCATATTCAAACGTAGAAAAGACAACTAATTGTAGTTTTATAATTAATTATTGTTATCGTAGTTTATTATTACGACAACAACATGAACACGAACAATTCTTATTAAGTTGTGATTATCATTATAATATGATGAAAGCTAACTATTTTAGTATTGTTTGTATTAATAAAATAAAATACAATGGAGAATTATTATCTCAACAACGTAAATTTAAGCAAATTATTATCAATAAATACATTGATCTTAAAAAAATACATAGTGTACAAATTGAAAAATTTAAACACTATTTTTTAATTCCTATTGAAAAATTAAAAAAAGAATCAATTGAAACATGGATAGATATTGTTGCAAATTCCAATCTAATATTAACAGATCCTGATACTATTTTTTCTAAAAGTGTTCATTCATCTAATATATGTTTTATGGCTAAAGAATTAACAATGAAAGCACAATCAGAAACATGTTTTTTTCCTTTATAAATAAATTTAATAAGATCTTGTTAAATTTATTTATATTATATTTTGTGTAATTTCGTCTAATTTTTGCTTGATCGTTACTTTTTTAGATTCGGTTGTAGCCCACATTCTTTTATCTAATCCTGGATGTCTTTCAGGTTTAAAATAACAGTATTTCTGGCATCATTTCTGATATCATTTCTGGTATCATTTCTGGTATCATTTCTGGTATCATTTCTGGTATCATTTCTGGTGTAACTCCACAATCATCTGGTAAATTTGATGTAATAGCTTTTAATGTATAATCTAATATATTTTTCTTAATATAAAAATTCAATTTTTATCGTTTTTTGTTAAAAATTGAATTTATAAAATGCGTGTAAAAATACAATGATTTTTTTATCCACGCCGTTTAATTTGAATAGGCTAACCCAGCCATACCGCTCATGATACGGAGAACATTGTAGTTGGTAGCATAAATTTTAATTGTGGCATTGGTTGCAACAGTTGAATCATTGAATGTAAGGTTAAGAGTGGCGTTATCAATACGAGACATATTGCAAGTTCCAGATGGTTGATGTTCTTCGGGGTTGAGGGAGAAGGAGTACATGTTAATACCATCGGCAGGGGTGTTGGAATGATGTTGCCAAGGTTGAACATAGTTGAAATACATACCTTCACGAACAGAGAAACGATCTTGACCGTTAAGTTGGAGAAGAACTTGAGAGATGGGGTTAACGGTTTTGTTAAGGTAAGTTCCATAGTTGGTGTAATCCCAGACACGTACATCAGATACACCACTGATTGATGATGCAGGTGAAAGATTTGATGCACTTGGTGTAGAACCATTTGCTGAACCATCTCCGACAGTGTTACGAAGAGCACTACCAGGATCAAAAGTTGAGGCTAATACAGCAATTGTAGCAGATACAAGGTCATCAGGAAGAAGATGTCCAAGAATTTCAATATTGTTAACACTTAGAACAGGAATAGTTGACATAACTGCTGTTGCGTTGTAAGTAGAAATGTTTCCAGAAATATCTCCATATACAACAGCTTTTGCAGCATTAATAGCAGTTGTAAGATCAGATAATACTCCACTGGTAATAGTAAAATTTGTTTGTGTTGCACTTGTACGAGTAAGACCACTTTTAGCAACAATAAGGCCACCACCAGATGGAAATGAAAGATCTCCCCAAGCAAGGACTGCACGTTTGGTGGCAAGAACTTTGGTTGCTTGCCAATCATTTGGTACATATGCTAAGAAAGAGTTACCATTTGTGTATTTGGTTTGTTGAACGTTCCAGTAAAGAGCTTTGCAAGGATGGTTAAAGTTAAGACGGAATTTAGAGCTTACTGATGTAACAGATTCTGCTCCAGTGAATTGAAGTTGTTCGATTAAGTATTCGTGTGATGCTTGAGCGAATTTTTTACGTTCTTCAGAATCAAGGTATACGTAGTCAACAAAAAGAGAGCATGTTGCAAGACTGGCAGTTGTTTGGGCAGTTGCGGAAGTCATACTGTTAACTAATGTATTGAAAGCATTAAATTGGATTTCAATACGGGTATCGTGGTATTGAGTGGCAATAAGAGGTAAAGCAAGACCATCATTGCGGCAGTGGAAAAAGTATAGAGGAACATAAAGAGTGGTGGCAACAGTTCCAGCGGGAGATACTTGTAAGTTGGTTAATGCTGGAGTGTCACCAATCATTTGAGCATATCCGCGATCGTGGGCAAATTTACGAGAAAGTTCATACCATACATTGAACCAATCACCATATTGTTTATCAATATCAGTACCACCAATATTTAAAGTAATGTAGTTAAGCATGGCGTGACCAATTTTAGATACCCATACATTTCCTGAATTGAGAGCAGGAAGACCAACACGTAAGTATACTTTGGTGATAAGATCACCGTTACGTTGGATTTGGCAAACAACTTTTTTGTTGAAATCACCGGATCCATTGAAAACTTGTTCAATAGATTCAACGGCAAAGTTAGTGTGTCTGCGATATACGACTTTCCAGAAAGTTATTTGAGGATTACCAGTAAGGTATACATCTTGAGCACCATAAGCGACTAATTGCATTAAACCTCCAGCCATTTTGATATATATAATATATTGTAGAAAATTTTTTTTCATAATAAAAACGTCAATTAATTATTAAAAATTAAATCTTATAATATTTTTTAAGCATATTATCATAATATATATTTAAAGTTTATTATATATTTTTTTATTATTATACATGTCTAATTTCAAAGAAAAAAATATAAAATATTCTACTTTTTGTAATAATATTTTGAATAAGTCTATGATTATTCATGGTACTTTAGATTCTAAACATAATCAGATAATGAATGAGTTTAATAAAAATAGCAATAATTTAAATAAATTAAAAGCAAAGATTATTAAACTTAAAAAAGAATATAATGATTGTGATAATAATTTTGAAAATAATCGTAAAAAATTACAATTAAAAGATCAATTTGAAGAATTAGAATTAGAAGTTGAAAAAATTGAAAAACATGAAGATGAATTAGATTATTTTAATAATACTTCTGATATCTTATTTAAATATTATGATAATAATGTTCAAGAAAAAACAGTTAAAAATATACCGACTGATTTACTTGAATTTTTTAATCATACTAAATATCAAAAAAAAAATCAAGATGATAATGATAAATATAATTTATTTGATAAATATATGAAAATTACATCTAATACAAATCTTAATAAAAATACAGTATCACAATTAAAATATTGTGCAAATTGTAATATTGAAAAAACATTACATTTACAAGAAGGATTTTTAATTTGTACTAATTGTGGTGAATCTGAATATATCTTACTAGATAGTGACAAACCAAATTATAAAGATCCAATTGTTGAAAATAAACCTAATGGATATAAAAGAATAAATCATTTTTCTGAATTATTAAATCAATTTCAAGGAAAAGAAAGTACTGATATTCCTAATGATGTTTTTGAAAAAATTATACATGAACTTAAAGTCTTAAAAATATCCGATTTATCTAAACTAGATGTTAAAACAATGAGAAATATTTTAAAAAATTTAGATTTAAATAATTTCTATGAACATATTCCTTACATTATTAATAAACTTAATGGTATACCTCCACCAACTATGTCAAGAGAATTAGAAGAAAAAATAAGAATAATGTTTAAAGAAGTTCAAGAACCTTGGATTAAATTCAAAGGTTCTATGAGAAAAAATTTCCTTAATAATAATTATGTATTTCATAAAATTTTTGAATTATTGGAAGAAGATAATTTCCTTCCATTTTTCCCCTATCTGAAAAGTAGAGAAAAATTACAAGAACATGATGAAATATGGAAAAAAATCTGTTCGAATAATAAATGGGAGTTTATTCCATCATTATAATATATTTTAATTTATTAAAATATTTATAATATGCATTTATTCCATCATTATAATATATTTTAATT
>Ga0114958_10001576_pt1 | contig 17737 bp, 20 predicted proteins | sample C_130208_EF_Meta_FD_89577 | JGI IMG/M metagenome (GOLD analysis project Ga0114958, IMG submission 89577) | Freshwater microbial communities from Lake Croche, Canada to study carbon cycling - C_130208_EF_MetaG | ecosystem: Environmental > Aquatic > Freshwater > Lake | place: Lake Croche, Canada...
CGTGTGATTCTACTGATTACTTAGATTATGGCTAATCTAAAATACTATCCTAAAGTACACAATAATGGTGGTTGACTCTTTTCTCATAAAACTCTTGTAAACGCTCCACCTTTAGCCATGTATCAATCTGCTCCTAGGTGCAGCAGACGCACTCATTCAGTGCAATTCGTACGCTCAAGGTGCATCTGACAGTCAAGAATCAAGTTTTAAGAGAACATTTTCCAAACCTTGACGGGCATGAACCATGCTTTTGCTATATCCATCAGACCGTGAAATGGGAATCAAATGAATAGTCACATATTCAATGAGATGAGCGATGAAGAAGGTTTCGCCCGTCCACACTATGAAGCATTTGATGCTTGGCTCAAAGGCGTGTCTTCTGATACTGTCCAAGTCAAACAAACTGAAGCTGACTTGATTTTCCGTCGCACTGGCATCACATTTTCTTTGAACGGCGATGATGGCGGTACTGAACGTTTGATCCCCTCTGACCTGATACCGCGCATCATCCATGGCAAAGAATGGGGGCACTTGGAAAAAGGTCTGGTGCAGCGCGTCAAAGCCATCAATATGTTTTTGCATGATGTCTACCACGAGCAGCGTATCTTGAAATCTGGTCTGATTCCCACTGAGCACATATTGGCGAACGCCCAATATATGCCCCTCATGTACGGCCTGGACTTACCACATCAAATTTATGCGCACATAGCCGGCGTAGATATCGTGCGACATTCGGATGGTGATTTTTATGTTTTAGAAGACAACTTACGGGTGCCATCGGGCGTGTCTTACATGCTGAGCAACCGACTTCTGATGATGCGTTTGTTCCCTGATCTGTTCCGCCGCTACACAGTGCGTCCCGTAGAACATTACCCAGCACTTTTATTGCAGACCTTGCGTTCTGCAAGTTGGGTAGACCAACCCACGGTGGTTCTTCATACGCCAGGGAGATTCAACAGCGCTTATTTCGAACATGCTTTTTTAGCCAAACAAATGGGTATCGAGTTGGTCGAAGGGTCAGATTTGTTTGTGCGCCAAGGCCATGTGTATATGCAAACAACCGAAGGGCACAGCAAGTCGACGTTATCTACCGGCGCGTCGATGATGTGTACATGGATCCGCTGAGTTTCGAGCCGGATTCACTCATTGGTGTGCCTGGTTTGGCATCGGTTTACCGCCAGGGCAATGTAGTCATCGCCAATGCATTGGGTACAGGCGTGGCTGACGATAAATCGATTTATCCCTATGTGCCAGACATGATTCGCTTTTATCTGGACGAAACACCGATATTGAACAATGTACAAACTTGGCAGTGTCGCAAGCCTGACGAGTTGTCCCATGTGCTGGCAAATTTGTCGCAACTGGTGGTCAAAGAAGTTCACGGCGCAGGGGGCTACGGCATGCTGGTGGGTCCCACAGCGAGTAAATCTGAAATCGACCAATTCGCCAAACGTCTCAAAGCACATCCTGAGAACTACATTGCACAACCCACTCTCAGTTTGTCAGCCTGCCCCATATTTGTAGACCAAGGTATCGCACCGCGCCATATCGATTTGCGCCCCTTTGTTCTGATGGGCAAAGAAACGCGTATTGTCCCTGGGGGTCTGACTCGCGTGGCTTTGCGCGAAGGTTCGCTGGTGGTCAATTCATCGCAAGGCGGTGGCACAAAAGACACTTGGGTGTTGGAAGACGAGGAGGCGATCTGATGCTATCGCGTGTTGCCGCTCAACTCTATTGGCTGTCGCGTTATTTGGAACGCGCTGAAAACATGGCACGCATTCTGGAAGTAGGTCAATCCTTTGCATTACTGTCTAGCTCTGACAGCAGTCGCGCTACGCCTGATACTGTCAGTGAGCCCCTGGTCATTACAGACACGCTAAGCGCATTTGAAGCCACAGGCAGGTCATTACGATCAGACCAAGTAGCGCAGTTTTTGGCATGGGATCCAGATCACCCCTCGTCCATATTCAACTGCATCCAGTCATGTCGCGAAAACGCCCGCTCAGTGCGAGGCGCCATGACGGTTGAGATGTGGGAATGCATTAACGATACTTGGCTTGAGCTGTTGACGCGAAAGAAAAAAATCAAAGGGCCGGACCATACGGTGGACTCCAGCTTTTTTGAATGGATCAAACAACGATCACATTTGTTTCGTGGCGTTACCTTTGCCACCATACAGCGCGACCAACCTTATCACTTCATACGCCTGGGCACTTACTTGGAACGCGCTGACAACACCGCACGCATCCTGAGTGTAAAAACGCAAGTAGAGCAAGCCGAGAGTAACGACTTGGTAGATGATTACTACCGCTTAGGCGCTGTGCTTCGCTCTGTCAGTGCATTAGAAGCGTATCGCGATACCTACCGCGACGCGATTGACGCAGACCGTGTTTCCGAGTTGCTGATTTTCAATTCTCGTGTACCTCGTTCCTTGCATTTTTGTCTGGACGAAACCGCGTACATATTGAATCAGTTGCCGCAGCAGACCGGTCGCGAGGCGCGTAAGCGCTGCGCCAATTTACTGAGCAATTTGCGCTTTGGCAGTCTGTCAGAGGTATATGACTGTGGTTTGGAAAATTACTTGGAAACTTTTGTGAAAGACAATATTGCGTTGGCCCAAGCTGTGCAAACTGATTACTTGGAGTCCATCGCATGAAACTCCATGTCTTCCATGAGACCAGTTACCGTTACGAACAACCCGTGAGACGCAGCATTCAAATGCTTCGCATGACGCCACCCAAAACCCATCGCCAACGCATCGTGAACTGGCAACTGGATTTACCCGGCAAAGCCACTGCATGGACCGATGCATTTGGCAACTCATGTCACAGTTTGGTTCTGGAAAATGCAACACAAGATATTGTGCTGCGATCACGCGGCACGGTTGAATTGCTTGAGACTGACCAAGGCGAACCTGAGGGCGTGATGCCGCCTATGGTGTTTCTCCGGCACACGGCCTTAACTAAAGTTGATGCAGCTATTCATTCATTTATATCACCCTTCAAAGCCACGGTTAAATCGCGACCTTACATGGGTTTGCACGATGTGATGCTGGCTTTGCTGGAGCGCATGCCCTACGAAACCGGTATCACTCACGTGGGTGACACCGCGGCCCAATCATTTGCCAAGGGCAAAGGCGTATGTCAGGACCATACGCATGTGTTTCTTGCGTGCGCGCGATATTTAGGTATACCTGCACGTTATGTCAGCGGGTATCTACACTCGGCACACAACGAACAAGTCGCCAGCCATGCATGGGCAGAGGCTTGGGTCGGCAACCGATGGATTGGCTATGACGTCAGCAACTCTACCGATGCCGACCAAGGACATATTCGTCTGGCTCAGGGACTAGACTACGAAGACGCCAGCCCGGTAAGGGGTATGCGCATAGGAGGCGGCAACGAAATCATGCACAGCTATGCAAAAGTAGAATCTGGACATTCAGATCAGCAATAAGGCAAATCATGACTTACTGTGTGGGGATGGTTCTCGATGAAGGACTGGTATTCGTTTCAGACTCTCGCACCAATGCCGGTGTGGATCACGTGTCAACCTTTTGCAAAATGACTGTGATTGAGTCTGTAGGTGAAGGCGTCGTCGTCATGCTCAACAGTGGAAACCTTGCCACCACGCAACAAGTCATCAGTCGCTGCAAGCAGCACGCTACGGACGAAGACAAACCTTTGACCGCGCATACTTCTATGTTCAGTGTTGCTGAATTGGTGGGTCGTGAATTGCGAAAAACAATTCATACAACCATGAACGAAGCGCCTGAGCAAAGCGATGTGGATTTCACCGCCACATTTTTAGTTGGCGGCCAAGTCAAAGGCGAAGCACCACGGTTGTTCATGGTCTATCCGCAAGGTAATTTCATCGAGTCCACCGTAGACACACCGTTTTTCCAAATCGGCGAGAGCAAATATGGCAAACCGATATTGGACCGCGTCATACAACCTACGATCAGTATGTCGCAAGCCATCAAATGCGCGTTGGTGTCTTTCGACTCAACGATTAAAAGTAATTTGTCTGTGGGTCTGCCCATTGATGTTGCCATGGTTAAAACCAACGATTTGCGCGTGACAAAGCGACACCGCATCGATGCAGAAGATGTGTATTTCAGAGATTTACGAACAAGCTGGAGTCAAGGCCTGCGTCAGGTATTCGGACAACTACCCGATCCGCACTGGCTGAAATAATTTCGGTGACTTATTTCCCTTGTCGTCCCATGCAATCACTATGGGTTATTTCATCAATATGAATATCCACCAAGGCGTCAAAGTACTCTGTTTGTATTTTTCAATTGGACAAAAGTATCTTGCCTAATTCATATCCAATACCTTGACTCCCATATAGCCCCCATTGCCATAAGCCAGTGGCGGCCTGTCGTTGATGCGTATGCGATCAACTCTTGCCACGAATAACTCATGATCTCCCCCAGGATAAGTTGCCTCTAAGCTGCATTCAAGGTACGAGGCACAACCATCTATCAAGGGGATACCTCCCAGACCGGGCGTGTGTGGCACATCAGCAAAACTTTTGACTCCCTTAGCAGCAAAACGGTTAGATATCGACACCTGGTCCTGCGCCAATATATTGACTGCAAATCGGGAAGCGTTTTTGAACGTATGAAAACTGCCCGATTCCAAGCGCAAACTCCAAACAATTAACGGTGGGTCCAGTGACAGAGAACTGAATGAGTTAGCGGTGATCCCCTCAGGGCGACCATCTGCACCGAGCGTTGTCATCACAGTTACCCCAGTCACGAACGTACCCAGACAACGGCGCAACTCAGTCCCGTCAATCGCGGGCAAAATTGCTTCAGTGGGGTTGGATTTCATATGGCGCCTTGGTAAAACATAGTTGTTTTGAAGAAATAAACCCTTTATTGTCGTTCATGTGCCAACTAATTGATTTGGTTTTTCTAAACCCCATTTTGTTGGCAGTTTTTTATAAATATATTTCCGTAACCAGACTCAGCCCAGTTTGATAGCATGCTTTATGTAACGAGAAAGACAACCCCATGACGCTCAGATCACTGCTGTTCGTGCCAGGCGACAGCGAAAAAAAAATGGCCAAGGCTGCAAGCACCGGTGCAGATGCACTGCTGCTGGATTTAGAAGATGCGGTGTCGCAAGACCGCTTGCCCTTGGCTCGTGGCTTGGTGCTGGAATATTTATCAAACCATGAACGCAAAGACCAACAAGTCTGGGTACGTATCAATCCTTTGAATACAACGTTGTCACTGCCGGACCTCGTGGCTGTGATGCCAGGAAAGCCTGATGGCATCGTGTTGCCTAAGCCATTGAATGCCAACGATGTGCGACAGCTTGACCATTTTTTAAGTGCACTCGAGCAACGCGAAGGTATTGCAGTGGGAAGCACACGTATTTTACCGGTGGCCACCGAATTGGCTGGCGCACTGTTTGAACTGCAGAGCTATGCAGGATGCTCTGCGCGACTGGCTGGTTTGACTTGGGGCGCAGAAGACTTGGCGACAGACATAGGTGCCACCACCAACAAAAAAGACAACGGTGAATTTGACGATACTTTTGTGCTGGCACGGTCCTTGTGCCTGTTGGCCTCAGCCCATGCCGGTGTACAAGCGATTGACACTTTGAATGTAGATTTTCGCAACGATGATGGTTTAAAAGCCGATGTGCAACGCGCTCGACGCCAAGGCTTCAGCGGTAAGTTGGCCATACACCCCGATCAAGTTGCCATCATCAACGCGGGCTTTACCGCCACGCCCGAAGAATTGCAACACGCACAGCAGATCGTCGATGCGTTTACGCAGGCAGGTGGCGCAGGCGCTGTTCAACTCGACGGCAAAATGATTGACAAACCGCATTTGACGCAAGCTTTGCGTCTGCTCGCAACCAAGAACAGGAACTGACATGGCTGGTCTTTATTTCGAAGAATTTTTTATCGGTCAAACGTTCAATCACGCCATTCGCCGAACTGTGTCTGAGATGGACAACATCATGTTCTCCGCACTCACGCACAACCCTGCTGCGTTGCACCTAGACGAAGAATATTGCAAAAACCACACCGAGTACGGACAGCGCATTGTCAATAGCGTGTTCACGCTAGGCCTGATTGTGGGCGTGTCGGTCGGCGACACCACGCTAGGCACCACGGTGGCCAATCTTGGATGGGACGAGGTTCGATTCCCCAAACCGCTGTTTCATGGCGACACGGTACATGTGCAAACTGAAGTGATGGAATTACGCGACAGTAAATCGAGGCCGCAAAATGGCATTGTGATTTTTGAGCACCGTGGCTATAACCAGCACGATGTGTTGGTGGCTTCTTGCAAGCGCTCGGCTTTGATGTTGCGACGAGGCGCTTGAGTTATCAAAGCGCATTAGCTCAATGTGTCGGTGGGCTGATGGGCGGCAAATTGGTCGCTGCCTCTCCCTTCATGCAAGCATCAAATATGGCGCGACGGGCGAACACATTTGTATCGTTGTCCTCCATGAACATGTCGCACAAAAAGGGGTTGGAAGGCAGACCGACAACCCCCGGTGATTTACCTGTGCCTGCCTGCATACCGCCAAAACACCTGTTGTTACCGAAGAAGTGACGGTTGTCGTAGACGGGCGGCGCCTGACTATAGGCCAGTTGGTTGCAGGCGTGTATGTCCTTGAGTGGTGCACATGCACTCAACACAGATAGCAGCAAAGGCAGACTGCGTATGATCAACCTGCTTGCCGACTCGACCCTTGTGGGTTTGGTGTTTTCTAACTCGCTCTGAATATTCATCATGTATATCGTAGCCATTGCTTGGATGTTTGTTGTCACGCTGATGTCGGTGGTGGAAGCCACGGCCAGTAACGGCAGTGTGTTGGGTGCCATCATGACATTTTTTTTGTATGGTGTGCTGCCGTTGGGCTTGGTTATTTATGTCATGGGCACGCCGCTTCGCGCCAAACAGCGGCAGGCACAAGAGGATTCCAAAGAGTGAAGCAACCACTTTGATAGGTTACGATTTGGTATGACTTACGACTCCACCCGCCCCTATCCCCGTGACTTGGTAGGCTACGGTCGCAACCCACCGCATGCAAATTGGCCGGGTCAGGCGCGCGTTGCCTTGCAATTTGTCCTTAATTACGAAGAAGGCGGCGAGAACGCAACATTGCACGGCGACATCGGCTCAGAACAATTTTTATCGGAAATGTTCAACCCGCCCAGTTTCGCCGAACGTCACCTGACGATGGAAGGCATTTACGAATACGGCTCTCGCGTGGGCGTATGGCGAATTCTGCGTGAATTTGAAAAACGCGGCCTGCCGCTTACGGTATTCGGCGTTGGCATGGCGCTACAACGCCACCCAGAATTAACCCAAGCCTTCGTCGAACTTGGTCACGAAATCGCTTGTCACGGCTGGCGCTGGATCAACTACCAGCAAATCGATGAAGCCACCGAACGACTGCACATGCAAACCGGCATCAATATCATCAGAGAATTGACTGGTAAAGCGCCAACTGGTTGGTACACCGGACGAGACAGTCCCAATACACGACGCTTACTGTTAGACCATGGCGGCTTCGAATACGACAGCGACTACTACGGAGACGATTTGCCTTTTTGGATGAAGGTCAAAAAAAGTGATGGCAGCGTAGCGCCTCACTTGGTCGTGCCTTACACACTGGATGTGAACGACATGCGCTTTGCGTTGCCGCAAGGATATTCACAGGCTGAGGATTTTTTTGTCTACCTGCGCGACAGCTTTGATGTGTTGTATGCCGAGGGTGCCGATTCACCCAAGATGATGAGCATAGGCATGCATTGCAGACTGCTGGGTAGACCTGGGCGCATGCTCGCCTTGCAAAAATTTTTAGACCATATCGAAAAACACGCCGACGTGTGGGTCTGCAAGCGCATAGATATTGCACGGCATTGGCAAGCGACACACCCTTTCATCGAACACAGCTGACAACAAAGACAACACGAATGAATACCTACGAAAAAATAGACGAATGGATTGACGCGCACTTTGACGAACAAGTGAAGTTTTTACAAGAACTCGTCCGTGTGCCTACCGATACACCCCCTGGTAACAACACCCCGCACGCATTGCGTACCGCTGAATTGCTTCACACCATGGGCTTGCCAGCAGAACAGTTTGAAATTCCCACCGCGCTTGTGCATGAACATGGGTTGGCATCCATCACCAATTTGATTGTGCGAAGACGCTATGGCGAAGGTCGGGTGATTGCGCTGAATGCCCATGGTGATGTGGTACCACCTGGCGAGGGTTGGACCCAGGATCCCTACGGCGCTGACATTGTGGATGGCAAGCTGTATGGACGCGCGTCAGCCGTCAGTAAATGCGATTTTTCCACGTTCACATTTGCGCTGCGTGCACTCGAAGCAGTAGCCAAGCCGACCAAGGGCTCGGTGGAATTGCATTTCACGTATGACGAAGAATTCGGCGGCGAGCTCGGCCCCGGTTGGCTGCTGGCCAACGGACATACCAAACCCGATTTGATGATGGCGGCAGGATTCAGTTATCAAGTGGTGACCGCTCACAATGGCTGCCTTCAAATGGAAGTCACGGTGCACGGTCGCATGGCGCACGCCGCCATTCCTGACAGTGGCGTGGATGCATTGCAAGCTGCCGTGGCATTGCTCAATGCTTTGTACGCGCAAAATAGCCTTTACAAACGGATTCACTCCAAAGTTGAAGGCATTAGCCATCCCTATTTGAATGTGGGTTTGATTGAAGGTGGTACCAACACCAATGTGATTCCGGGTAAGGTCATGTTCAAACTCGACAGACGCATGATCCCAGAGGAAAACCCCGCAGAAGTCGAAGCGAATATCCGTGACGTACTGGCCAACGCGGTCAGCGATTACAACGCAACGCGTGATGCTGATCACGCTATACACATTGATATTCGGCGCATGCTCATGGCCAACGCCATGAAACCTTTGCCTGGGAACCAACCACTGGTCAGCGCTTTGCAAAAACACGGTTCAGAAGTGTTCGGTGAATACATACCTGCGCTAGGCACACCGCTGTACACCGATGTACGTTTGTACGTAGAGCGCGGTATTCCCGGAGTCATCTACGGCGCAGGTCCGCGCACTGTGTTGGAGTCGCACGCCAAACGAGCAGATGAGCATATCGTGTTGGAAGATCTGCGCAAAGCCACCAAGGTAGTCGCACGCAGTTTGTCTGATTTACTGGCTTGAAACTCCGCCCGAGATATCAACGTTTATTCATGTAGTCTGGCAAAGATTGCCAATCTGTATGAAATTGATTTTTTGCAGTTTGTGCCGCAGGCATTCGATTGCCAAGGAATAAGTCCAGACCAGCGCTGACACTGTCAATCAATGGCAGTGGGCACTGCGATTGCAATTCACGGGCATAGCCAGCCAGCCCAGCCCCGCCCAAAATAATCGACTGTGCACCGCTGTCAGCAGCACGTAAACACGCTTGAGAAAGCACTTGCAAAGCCAGTTCGCGGTTTGCCAATAATGTCGCACCATCTTGCTTAACGATTTCAATGTGGGTTAACAGCTGCTCAAAACCTAAATTACCTGCCAGTCGCTGCAACATGGGCTGCCAACGTTCTCCACCCGTGACGATGGCAAACTGACCAAATTGTGCCGCTTGAATAAATGAAGCTTCTGCCAAACCACTCACTGGGCAAGCGCTGACCTCACGCAGCGCAAACAAACCAGGGTCACCAAAGCAAGCGATGAGAATGCCATCAGGTTGCTGTGGCGTTTCTTGCATATGGTTTGCCCATGCGTCTATCAATGCATGTCCTGCGACTGCATGACTGGCTTCGCATGCAATATAAGGTGCGCCAAAACGCGCTGTGATGCATTCCACCCGTGTATCGTCAGGAACCAAACCATTGATCCAATGTTGCAGTCGCTGGGTAGTGACCAATCCGGTATTGGGGTTGATGACAAGGAGTTGACGCATGATGATCAATCCTGCAAAAGTTGTTCTATTTCAAACTCATTTTCAGTGACTGGCGAAAAATTCAATTGGCTTTCGATAGTATGCAAATGGGCAACCATCAACTCCTGAGCAATTTTCACATCGCGCAAACGAATCGCATCAAGCAGTTGTCTGTGCTCTTGGCAACCGCAGGCTGCATGTTCTTTGCGCAATACCTTGTCCTTTGAACCCCAGGCCATCAGTATGAGACATGTGCGCGTGACCAACTCATGCATCAAACGGTTAAGCGTATCGTGCTGGGCGTGACTGGCGATATACAAATGAAATTCACCTGTCAAACCAATAGCGCGGTGTCGGTGGCCTTGCTCTTGAGCCTGTCTATCTTGCGAGATATTGTTGGATAAGTAAGCGATATCTTCTGCTTGCGCTCTTTCCATGAAACGTTTCAACAGCACGGGCTCAATCAGGCGTCGGGTTTCAAACACCTCTATGGATTCTTGACGGGTCGGATTAGACACTGAAGCGCCACGATTGTGTGTGAGCGTGACGATTTTCTCATTGGCCAGACGAACCAGAATGGGTTTGATTCGGGTGCGTGACACGCCGAAAAGGCTGCTCAACTTGTCCTCAGTCAAACGGGTGCCGGGCGGCAATCTGTGATCCAACACAGATTCAACAATCCGCTGGTACATGGCTTGGTCACTCCATATGCCCGGTGATTGCAAAACCGCGTCACTCATGTGCGGCGCTTACTCAATAATTTCACAGCTAGCATGGTTAGACCAATGACCAAGAATGACACCATGGTGGTGATACTGCCCAAAGCATAAATAGCGGGATTGGTCACGGTAGTGGTCAGACCCTGCAATTCCAGGGGCAGCGTGTTCACGTCGCCAATGGCCTGTGAAGTACGCGCAATTTCATCCCAGCTGAGTGTGAATCCAAACATGCCTACGCCCACCACAGAAGGTGCAATCAGAGGAAAAACCACATGCTTAAAAGTCTGCCAATGCGTAGCGCCCAAATCTTGGGCAGCTTCTTCATAAGCCGGGTTGAAACGATTGAACACGGCAAACATGATGAGCAAACCGAAAGGCAAGGTCCAGGTCAGATGAGCACCTAGGGCCGAACTGTACAAACCCAATGATGTGCCAAAAGTATCAAGCATGCCGGTCATGGCGAAATACTCAAAGCACCACTTCAACGCGCTATCAAGCAGTCGGAACTGTAAACCTATGCCCAGTGACACAATGATAGAGGGCATGATCAAACTGGCGACAGTGACATAAAAAAGTGCATTGCCGCCGCGCAGTTTTTTACGAAAAGCCAATCCAGCCAACACAGACATGACCATGGTCAAGGACATGACCACCAAACCCAGTACCAGGGAACGTTTGAGCGCAGCGCCGATATCGACCACCCCCAGACCTTCAGCGAGTTTGTAAAACCAGTGCAGTGACACACCTTGCAAAGGAAAAGTTAAGCCGCCGTCAGGTCCTTGAAAACTGAGAATAAAAATGGTGGCCATGGGGCCGTATAAAAAAATCACGAAAAGCACAAACACGGTAAGCAGACCGACATAACCGGCAGGTCGTTTGGGTTCAAAGTTTTGGTTTGCCATGCTCAGAGTTCCTTGCGGATATCAACCAAACGGGTCAATCCCCAAATGATCATCAACACCACCAACAGCAAGATGACGGCATTGGCAGCAGCCAGCGGAAATTGCAAGAATGAAGTTTGCACCTGAATGATTTTGCCAACAGAGGCGATCTGCTGACCGCCCATGACACCAATGGTGACGAAGTCGCCCATGACAATGGTGATGACGAAAATACTGCCAATGATGATGCCGGTGCGTGACAGCGGAATGATGACACTCCACAAGGTCTGCCAAGCGGTGGCGCCGTTGTCTGTGGCCGCCTCAATCAAAGATCGGTCAATGCGCATCATGGAGTTAAAAATGGGCACAATCATGAACATGGTGTACAAATGTACAAACGCCAGAACGACGGAAAATTCGGAAAACAACAGCCACTCCACAGGCTGGTCCACCAATCCCATACCGACCAGCGACTGATTGACCAAGCCGTTTCTACCCAGCAGTGGAATCCAAGAAATCATGCGAATGACGTTGGAGGTCCAAAATGGCACAGTGCACAACACAAACAACATGGTTTGCATGGCAGTGGTACGGACACAAAACGCCAAGAAATAGGCGACAGAGAAACCGAGTATCAAGGTAATGAACCACACAATCAAACTGATGCGAATGGTAGATCCATAAGTTTTTAGCGTGACGCAAGTATCTCCGTATTCATTCAACTGGGTGCAGCCTTCAAATATGCTGATGTAGCTGTGCCAAGTGAATGTGGGAATCATTTCATATTCATTGAATTCCCAGAAGCTGACCATCAGAATCAGCCCCAAGGGAATCAAAAAGAACAGCAAAAACACCATCGAATAAGGCGTAGCCTGCCACCCCGCTGAAATGCGCAGCGGTGCGACTGAGTTCTGGGTGTTTTGCTGTGTCGTCATGGGTCAATCGGTCGTCAAGCAGCGACGAACTCGTTCCATTTCTTGACCATGTATTCGTTCTCGTCCATCACTGCGTTCCAGCAGGCAATGCCACCCATGCGGGTTTCATAGCTACCACCGTCACGGATACTGCCGGCCTTGGCCAACAAATCGCCGTTCGGAGACTTGATGTCTTGCGCGGCTGCTTTGCCTTCCATCCAGTAAGCCCATTCATAGGCTTCCATTTTGGCTTTAGCGGTATCCAGCACAGCGCTGTAATAACCTTGGCGATTCAGGTAAGCGCCCGCCCAACCGTCGAGGAACCAGTTAATGAACTCGTACACGCCGTCAGCTTTCTTGCCTGTGACAGACTTGGGCACACCAAATCCTGCTGCCCATGCGCGGTATCCCTCTTTCAAAGGTTGGAAAGTACAGGCAATCCCTTTGGTGCGAACCGCGGTCACGGCTGGCGACCACATGGATTGAATGACAACTTCACCAGATGCCATCAGGTTGACGGACTCGTTAAAGTCTTTCCACAGGGCACGGAATTGACCGGCTTTTTTGGCTTCGATCAAGGTTTTGATGGTCAGATCAATTTCCGCCTTGGTCATATTGCCTTTATCGGGGTATTTGTAAATACCCTTGGCTTCAACCACCATGGCCGCATCCATGATGCCAATCGAAGGAATATTCAAAATAGCTGCCTTGCCTTTGAACTCTGGGTTGAGCAATTCGGCCCAAGAGTTGATCGGGCGCTTGATCAGGTCAGGACGAATACCCAATGTGTCTGCGTTGTAAACCGTAGGAATCAGTGTCATGTACTGCGTAGGTGTGGCAGAGAAAGTCTTGCTGTCTGGTTTGTCCAAATACATGACTTTCTTGGGCGCGGTGCCTTGGTCGCCCACTTTTTTACCAGCCACTTCACCCTTGGTGAACAAAGTGGTGATCTTGTCTGCGTTTTTAATCCGTTTGGTATCAATGCCCAGCAAATTGCCCGTTGGCACGATTTTCTTCAACGAGAAGTATTCGGTATCGATGAGGTCGAATGAATTGGGCGCGGTGACAGCGCGTTTGGTGACGTCGTCAGTCGTCACAGCCACATATTGAATTTCGATACCAGTGTCAGCCTTGAATTTTTCAGCGATTTTTTTATCTTGGTTTACCGCAGTGCCCAAGTAGCGCAACACGATTTTTTCCTCGGCATGAATCGCTGGAAAAATACCACTGGCCAAAATGGCTGCCGTACCTTTAAGTACCTTGCGGCGGTCTGTCGCTAGTGATTCAACAGGCGGTTTCTCTTCTTTCATGGTCTTCCTTCAAAGTGAATTACCTGAGATCGTCAGGCGGCGATAGGGGAACGTCGAGGAGATAAGCCTGGGCCCAACAGGTGACTGTCGGCCTCTGCCCATTGCAATTGGTAAGTATGGCCAGCGGTCCACGCATGATTGACCTGATGCTCTTGCAGCATGACACTCACAGGTTCATTGGAATCGCTCTGTGGCTTGAAAGACAACAAACTGAAACTGCCTTGGTATTCGATGTCAATCAAAGTCGCACGCAGTGAGGGTTTTTCTGACGTAGAGCCACCCTCAAGGACGGCGATTTTGTCGCTGCGCACAGCCACCAAGCCTGCTGATGTCTTCAGAATGTTATGGCCGCCCATGAAACGGGCCACGAATTCGGATGCTGGTTGACTGAACACTTGTTGCGGGCTGCCAGATTGCTCAATGCGACCGTGGTTCATCACCACCATGGTGTCAGCCAGTGCCATCGCCTCTTCCTGAGAATGCGTGACATGGATGAATGTCAGACCCAACTCTTTTTGCCAATGACGCAATTCAGCTCGCATTTGGATACGCAAAAAAGGATCCAGCGCTGACAAGGGCTCATCGAGCAGCAACACACGCGGCTGGGTGATCAGTGCGCGCGCGAGTGCAATGCGCTGCTGCTGACCGCCTGAGAGTTCGGCGGGAAAGCGTTGCGCGTATGGAGACATAGCGACGCGCTCGAGCAAAGCCATGGCACGCTGGTGTCTTTCAGCCTTGGCAACGCCTCGCATCTTCAAACTAAAAGCCACGTTGTCGAGCGAGTTCAAATGAGGGAATAAGGCGTAACTCTGAAACATCATGGCGGTGCCACGATGGGCGGCGGTGGCATCTGTGATGTTGTGACCACCTAAAATAATGTCACCCGAAGTCACTGTCTCATGCCCGGCCACCATACGCAAGGTGGATGTTTTGCCACAACCCGAAGGACCCAGCAAACAACAGTAGTGGTTGGTGGGCACTGTCAGGTCTATGCTGTCAACAGCGATACTGGTTGCGCTGTAATGCTTGGATAAAGCAATCAACTCAAGCTTGTTATTGGTGGGATTTTGTGAACTTGACATGCAATTACCTTAGCAAAACGGGTGCCATTGCTGAAATGGCTGATTGCATACAAAGATAATCCGAATTGCATCCAATGTGTGCATTATTTTTTTAAAATGCCTTTTTTTCGTGCAAACCAAGGGAAAACCACTAATTCAAAGCACATTCTCAGTGCACAAATATTCATGAGCACCAAACAAATTTAGGTAGAAAATAGGTCGAACTATTTCAAACACAAGCCATGACTCACGACAACTTTGTCCACTGGATAGACCACCCCTTGGTTCAGCACAAATTGACCTTGATGCGAAGAAAGGATGCCAGCACCAACAGCTTTCGCACCTTATTGAACGAACTCTCGATGTTGATGGCCTATGAGGTCACGCGCGACATGGAGGTCAGCTATATCGAAATAGAAACACCGATGGAAACCATGATGGCACCCACCATTGATGGAAAGAAATTAGCCATCATCAGCATATTGCGTGCGGGAACAGGCATTTTGGATGGCATGCTCAACATCGTGCCCGGTGCACGCGTTGGTCATATAGGCTTGTACAGAAACCCGGATACGCTGGAGTCGGTGGAATATTTTTTCAAAGTACCGCAAAACATGCATGAACGCGATGCCATTGTGGTCGACCCTATGTTAGCCACAGGCAATTCAGCGGTAGCAGCCATCACTCGCTTGAAACAAACCCAACCGAAATCGATCAAATTTTTATGCTTGTTGGCTTGCCCAGAGGGTATACAAAACATGCGCTCTGCGCATCCGGATGTGCATATATATACCGCAGCTATTGACAGGCAACTCAATGAGCATGGTTACATATTGCCCGGATTGGGAGACGCGGGTGACCGGATTTTTGGCACCAAGTGAACAGCCCCCTATGGCCTAATTACCCACAGGAATCATTCTTCAGCCAAAAAAGCAGCGACTGATGCCAATCGCGCCAAGGGGTCGTTTTGCATCAGCCAATCCATCTTTTGTTCAACCGGTGTAGGCAGCACTTCGGCAAACCGGTTGGCTACCCAACCGCACTCATCCAAACAGTAAGGTGCAAACAAAGGCAGTCTGTTTTGCAGGCCTTTTTTTTGCGCTGTCGCAATCCAAGCGCCCAAACGGTCCGCATGCGCTTGCCACTCAACAGGGATGGGAACCGGTTCGTCTTGCGCCAGATAGGCTACTTTGCCCTGCCACACGCCATAGGGGCCACGTTCTATTTCATGCAATTGAAATCTCAAGCCGCCCTGACAAATGATACGCAGCAATGCAGGTTGCACCTGTTCAAACTCACGGATATGCGCCAGACAACCATGGCTATGCATGTCAGGTTGATCACCAGGCAATTGAACCTCGCTGCCGTTTTTGAGCCAAGTCACGCCAAAAGGCTTTTGCTCACGATGACAGCGCTTGATCAAATCCAAATACCTCACTTCAAATATTTGTAACTGAAGCATGCCGTCTGGAAACACACCGTGAGACAAGGGGAACAACGGAATCGAGTCTAAAGTTGCAGAGTTCATCTCAGTGATGCATGTGTTCATGCTGTTCATCTGGCGGCGTAAGAGGTGCAGATGAATTGTCTGTGTGAGGGGAATACCGATCTGCGACAACCGTCACGCTCCCTTGCATTCCAGCCACAAAATGTCCCGGTTGCAAACAGGCAAACAGCACTCTTGCGCTGTTGGTGAATTTCCAAATAATTTCAGCTGATTGTCCAGGCATGACGGTCACCATAGACGGGGCGGCATGATCCATGCCTTCATGTTTTTGCATGAATGCATTGTGCGATTGGAGCGAAGGCTTGGTACCCAAGACAAACTCGTGTTTTAAAGCTCCCGCATTGCTTATAACGAAGCGAATGGTGTCGCCTTGTTTGACTTTGATTTTGTCGGGTGAAAACCGCATGTTGTCGCGCATTTCAATCTTGACTGTGCGATTGACTTGCGACTTTTGACCAGGTAAGCCAATGCCATGCGCTGACAATTCGTCTGCGTATGCCCAAGGAGAGAAGCCAGCCAAGCAGATGACAGTTGCAAAAGATACATAACCATATGATTTCATGAACGCTACCTATGTGGTTTCAACGATTTTCGCCTGACATTGATTTTCGCCAAATCGGGCATCACAACGCTTCAATGTCAAAATCTCCCTATGAATGGATTATTTTTTCGCCTCGCGCCCCGCGCCCTGCTCTGCGGCTTGCTAGCCTTTGCCCTGCCCCACAACGCTTGGGCGCAGAACAAAACCTTATTGCGCATTTCCAGCCCCGCCGTGCCACAGGACTGGCACGCCAAAATGTGGACCGTATTCAAAGAAAATCTAGAGAAAAGTGCTCCAGGTGAATGTGATGTACAGATTTACCTCAACAGCAGTTTGTTCAAACAAGCTGCGGAGCCAGCTGCCATGGCACGCGGTAATTTAGAGCTCAGCACCTTGTCGGCCGCCGATTTATCGCGACAAGTACCTTATTTTTCAGTGTTCACCGCCGGTTATGTCATTCGTGATGTAGCGCACCAGCAAAAAGTATTCAACGGCCCCATAGGGGAAGAAGGCTTTAAACAAGTGTCCGAGCGCATGGGCATCAAGGTACTGGCCACTGCCTATTTGGGCACACGCCAGTTGGTGCTGCGCGAGCCACGCATCGTGAAAACACCAGCCGACCTCAAGGGCATCAAGCTGCGCATGCCAGCTGCTAAAGAATGGTTGTTTCTGGGTGAATCACTCGGCGCTACGGCCACTCCGCTGTCGTTCGGCGAGGTATACATGGGTTTGAAAACCGGCACCATTGATGCACAAGACAACCCGCTGCCCACGGTACGCGCCGCGCGTTTTTACGAGGTCAGTCGACAAGTGGTGATGACCGGGCATTTGGTTGATGCATTGTTTATTGCCATCAGCCAAAAAACTTGGGATGGTATGAAACCC
>Ga0114958_10001578_pt1 | contig 17717 bp, 16 predicted proteins | sample C_130208_EF_Meta_FD_89577 | JGI IMG/M metagenome (GOLD analysis project Ga0114958, IMG submission 89577) | Freshwater microbial communities from Lake Croche, Canada to study carbon cycling - C_130208_EF_MetaG | ecosystem: Environmental > Aquatic > Freshwater > Lake | place: Lake Croche, Canada...
ATATCAATTTCCGTAACGGTGTTTTGACCGAACTTGAGCCGGTAATTGCCGCAGCACGCAAAGCAGGAGCGCTTGTCATGATCGATGCTTATCAGAGCACCGGCAACGTGGCCATTGACCTTGAATCATTACAACCCGATTTCTTAGTGGGTGGTGTTCTCAAGTATTTGCTGGGGACTCCAGGGGTGGGATTCCTGTATGCCAGAGAAGAAACAACCAAGCATCTAATACCCACCAGCACCGGCTGGTTTGCGGCAAAAGATATTTTTGCCATGGGAATCCATTCCTACGATCCTGCTATCGACGCACGGCGTTTTGAAAGCGGCACTCCACCAATTCCTTCACTTTATCCAGCAGTGGCAGGACTCAAGATCATCAATGAAATCGGAATCGGCGCGATTGTCGATTATGTTCGCCCGCTACACGAAGAGATGAGAGAGGGTATCGAAGCGCTCGGTGGAATAGCCGTAACCCCTAAAGATCCTCATAAACACGGAGCGCTCTTGGCCATTGCCTCGATCGATGAAAATGCCCATGTTGCAGCGCTAGAGGAACATAAGGTCATTACTTCTTGCCGTGATGGAAATGTGCGAATCTCTCCGCATTTCTATAACAATAGGGAGGATGTCAAGGCCGTTATTGACGCCTTTAGTAAGACGCGACACTATTTAAGGAAATAGTTTTTCAGCTCACAATAGAATCGAGAAACCATGATCGAAACTTTTAACCTAACTAAAACTCTTAAAATCTCGAGAGCTATTACCGGGCTCTGGCAAATTGCTGATATGGAAAAGGATGGCAATACCTTAGATCCGGTTACAACGGCTACATTCATGGAACCGTATTCGGATAATGGGCTATTTACCTTTGATATGGCAGACCATTATGGTTCGGCCGAAATAATTGCTGGGCACTTTAAGAAGCGCTCCCCCAATAATGCAGAGATCAGATTGTTAACCAAATGGGTTCCCAAGCCAGGGCCAGTCACCCGTGAAGATGTACGTGCCGCAGTTTTAGCTCGCTGCGAAAGATTGCAAACAGAGAAGGTAGATCTACTTCAATATCATTCCTGGACTTTTGCGAACCCTTACTGGCTTGACGCGCTGCTTTATCTGCAAGAGCTCAAAGAAGAGGGGCTGATTGGCGCAATCGGTGTCACTAATTTTGATACCGCTCATTTAAGGATAGCAAAAAGCTCTGGTGTGGATTTGGTATCGAATCAGATCTCTTTTTCGGTAATTGATCAACGTGGTGCGGGCCAGATGGCTGATTACTGTGAAGAGAACGGCATTGCGATTTTGGCTTATGGAACTCTTTGCGGTGGCTTTTTGTCGCAGAAGTGGTTAGGAAAACCAGAACCAACTGGTGAAGAACTTTCTAATTGGTCTTTGATGAAATACAAGCGCTTCATTGACACTGCTGGCGGCTGGAGCTCTTTTCAAGAGGTCCTATCCGTATTAGACCAGGTGGCGCAAGAAACTGGGCGTTCACTTTCGACGATCGCAAGTAAATATCAGTTGGGACAAAAAGCTGTCGGCGCCGTGATCATCGGAGCGAGACTCGGCCAAAGTGCTCATATCCAAGACACAACGTCGCTATTCACATTCGATCTCACTCAAGAGCAAAAGGAGCGCATTGCCGCGGTTTTGAGCAGATTAAATCCAATCCCAGGAGATTGCGGTGACGAATATCGCAAACCTCCGTACCTCACGGCATCGGGAGATTTAAGCCATCACCTAGAGGATTTTCCCCCCGTCTATCATCCCTACGAACTGGCAGGCAAGACTCATGTTGATTCTGGGACTAAATGGGAAGAGTTGGCTGGGTATTCGCGCGGAGTACGAAGTGGTAATCGTATTTTTCTATCTGGAACTACGGCTACCCACGGCACGCTCTCTATCGGGAAAAATGATCCGACTGCCCAAGCTCACTTTATTCTGGATAAAATCGAGGCAACCATTAATTCCTTGGGCGGAAACCTGAGTGATGTTGTCAGAACCAGGATATACGTCACTGACGAAGCCCACTGTGAGGCAATTTGTTTGGTACATGGTGAACGGTTTAAGGAGATCAAACCTGCTAACACTCTAGTGATTGCCAAACTGATCGGCCCCCAATATCTCCTAGAAATCGAAGCGGAAGCGGTTATCTCATGAACAGAGTCGAATTAGCCCCTGGGTACCAAATATCGCCGGTCATCAAGGGGGGTTGGCAATTAAGCTCTGGCCATTCACTCAACACTAAAATATCGGAAGAGAAAGCCATCGAAGACATTTTGGCATTTATCGATGCTGGAATCACGACCCTCGATTTTGGAGATATCTATACCGGCGTTGGAGTAACAATTGGTAAGGCACTAAAAAAACTAGAGGAACGTGATGGTCTTGAGGCGCGAGAGAAAGTTCAGTTACATACCAAATATGTACCTAATGCCAACTTCCTAGACGCTTATGACCCGTTAGATGCAGGAAATATTGTGCATCGATCGCTTGAGCGCTTAGGTGTTGATCAAGTGGATCTGGTTCAATTTCATTGGTGGAAATATGAAGCACAGAACTATCTAACCGCGCTGGAACAACTATTTTTATTGAAGGAATCTGGTCATATCCGAGAAATAGGTATCACCAATTTTGACCTTACCAGGATTGAGGAGATGGTTAAGGCAGGACTAAAGCCAGCAAGCCTGCAGCTTCAGTACTCCGTCATGGATAGAAGACCTGAAGGAGCACTGGCCGATTACTGCATCGCCCACGAAATAAGTCTCCTCTGTTATGGCACTGTGGCGGGCGGATTTTTATCGGAGCGTTATTTAGATGCACCACTGCCAAGTGATTTTGATACTCGGTCAAATGTTAAATACCAAGTGATCATCGAAGACTTTGGGGGTTGGGATCTCTTTCAAGAACTACTGCACTGCCTACGCGCCATTGCCATTGCGCACAATACCGATATTGGGACCATCGCTTCTGCCTATATCTTGAACCAACCGGGCGTGACCGGCGTAATAGTCGGTGCTAGAAATCTCAACCATTTAGAAAATAATCTAAAGATTCCTACTATTAAATTCTCCGAATCGGAATTACGCTCTATTTCAGATGTAACTGGCAAAGCGACCGGACCAACCGGTCCTGTGTATTACTTGGAGCGGTACGATCCGCGCCATAACGGGATAATGCAGACAAATAACAATTGATTCTGGTCAGGTTAGATCAGCAGAGTTAAGTTGCACCTTCCCGATCCGTTCGATCTTCATTATCAACCTCTCCTCTGGATCAGGGCAGGCAACAAGTGAATCTTTTTCTAGCCAATCATTTGCAGCCATTTGTCGCTGTTTAGCGGGCAATAATGGAAGCAGCGAAGAAATTGCGTACATACAAAAATGCTTGCCATCAGGAATTCGAAGCTCTGCACTGTTTGTCACCTCGAAATAGTCACCAACTTTTAGACCACAGACAGGACGACCTTCTATCCGGTCAACGACTATTCGAAGATCGAAGAGCTCCATATCAGTATTTGGCGCCTGCGTGCTCTGTTCCTTTGACTTCTCGTCCATATCTAATCTCCTATCAGAGCAGAACTAATGAGTGCTAATTTTCGCCTTCTTGAGCTATCGCATAATTAGTAATCGTGGTCCGAATATCCCATAATTCCGGAAAGAATAAGAATGAATTCAATCGACCAAGGATTTCTACCGGCGTTCCTTGAGTACCAGAAACTTTAGAGCCGATACTTCTCTCAACTACTTTGAAATGGCGATTACGCCACAAAAACATCCGCTCATCAATTTCCAGGAGTCCTTCTGCCAATCTATATAACTCGTCGTGGTCCTGATGGTTAAGGAACAAATCCAATAGCTCTAGCTTTTCGTTTTCGAGCGCACGTGTGAACTGAACCCAAAGCTTGGGAATAGATTTACGAATACTGTTGAATCCGGGTGAATCAAAGCCAGAACCGTGACCCAGTGCTCGTCTCACTTGTTGATAATCCCATGGAGACATTTGTTCCAACATATCCAACTGATCGTGACAATATTTAATACCCAGAAGGATTCGGGGGAAGAGGCGCAGAGCCATCTTTAGATTATCTTCTTCCAAATAACTGATGGCTTGATTGACTTCTGAGGTGACGAGCTTGAGCCATAGTTCGGAGGACTGATGGACTACCGCAAAAAGAAGTTCATCGCGATGCATCCATTCATCCGGTGATTTTTGAAGGCTTAACAGTTCAACGGTCCGTACATACCTCTCATAATCACTATTTCCCGCACCTTCAAGAATTTGATCTGGACCATAGCTCATCTGTCATTCTCCGATTCTTTTATGGTGGGCTAAATTCACTTGAGCGTTACATTATTAACAGCCAGGGTCAACCAATCCACTATTCCCTGTGTTGGCGCACCCGGCGTGAAAATTTCTCCGACACCCATGCCCAAAAGTTCTTGTCGATCTGCCTCTGGAATTATTCCGCCACCAAAAACTAAAATCTCGGTGGCATCATTTTCTCGCAGAAGCTCCAAAACCCGGGTAAAGAGAGTCATATGGGCACCAGAGAGAATGGATAAGCCAATAGCGGCAACATCTTCTTGAATAGCGGCAGAGACTACTTGTTCCGGAGTTTGATGTAGACCGGTATATATGACCTCGAAACCCGCATCTCGCAAGACCCTGGCAACAATTTTTGCGCCGCGATCATGGCCGTCAAGGCCTGGTTTAGCTACCAAAATTCTGACGGGCGTCATATTGGCAGACTATCACCTTAGATTTTGGTTTTCAACGCTCAGGCACTGCTTTGATTTTAATTCAGGTAATTAGCGGATAAAGTAAATAAATGGAGCTCTCATCACATAAGGTTTTGACCTATGAGCTTTGATAATCAAGCCGTGCCCAACATAATAGAGCAACTGAATCGAATACACCAAGGAGATAGGCATGCCTTGGCGAAGACAATTACCATGGTCGAAAACTATCCAGAATTAGTTGTTCCAGTCGCCACGAATGCAACACAGATTATTGGCATTACAGGTGCACCCGGTGTAGGAAAATCAACGACCGTAAATTCGATGATCAAATTCCTCCGTTCGATTGATAAGTCGGTAGCTATATTGGCTGTTGATCCATCTTCGCCAATTACCGGAGGGGCTCTGTTAGGGGACAGAATCAGACTCACTGAACATTTTCTAGATCCACACGTTTTCATTCGGTCCTTGGCGACCCGTGGTCATTTGGGCGGGCTTTCTGCCACTACCGCATCTGCGATTGCCGTAGCACTGCATGGCAATTTTGATTACATATTGGTCGAAACAGTAGGTGTTGGGCAGAGCGAAGTGGAAGTGATGAAGTACGTCGATACAGTCCTTATTGTGCTTGCGCCGGGAATGGGTGATGGGATTCAGGCATCAAAGGCCGGATTACTTGAAATTGGCGATGTGTATTTGGTAAATAAATCTGATCTTGATGGAGCGCAATTCCTGGTGAGGGAGCTAGAAAAATCTCTTAACTTAATGGGACCCAAAAAAGGGTGGACGCCACCGATCCTGCTTGGTTCAATGGAAAAATCTGACGGCGTATCCGATTTAATGGACGCGATTCATGGCCACAGAGAGAGCGGCAAATAAGGTACTGACAGCCTAAAAAGTCCTAGTTGGTTGCCATTTCCCGTACACCTTGCGCAGTTCATTAACAATTTCACCAACAGTTGCATATGCCTTGACCGCCTCTACGCAGAACGGTACAACGTTCTCACCAGCTTTTGTGGCTTCATGCAGAGCAGTTAAAGTCTCTTCGACCAATAGATTATTTCTGGATGCCCGAAGTTCTGTGAGTGCGGCGATTTGGGATGCCTCACTTTTGGGATTGATTTCAAAGGCTTTGTAGGGGGCAGAATCGGATTGAAAGGTATTGACCCCAACTAACTTTCGTTCTCCCGATTCAATCGACATAGCAAATTCGTAGGCCTTATCTGAAAGTTCGGTCGCAAACCAACCATTATTAATGCAGGCTAACGCACCGCCACGACGTTCAATATCTTCCAGCATCTCCCACATTTGATCTGCTAGCTCATCCGTCAGTCGCTCAAGCTCGTAACTTCCCGCAAGTGGATCGGCTATTTCTAAGACCTTGGTCTCAAAGGCAATGACCTGCTGAGTTCGTAGCGCTAGCATTGCAGCTTCTTCAGTTGGCACTCCTAGCGCTTCATCAAATGCCGAAACATGCATCGTCTGAATCCCGCCCAGAGCAGCTGCCAACATTTCTACAGAGGTACGTACGACGTTATTCATGGATTGTTGCGCCGTTAGGGATGATCCTGCTGTAAAAGCAAATATTCGCAATTTCTCTGATGAGGCATGTTCGGGTTGATATTTTTCTCGCATCAACCGAGCCCACGTGCGACGAGCGGCTCGAAATTTTGCGATCTCTGGCAGAAATTCAATGTTAGAAGAGAGGAAGGTAAAAAGTGTCGCTGCGATTTGATCTACAGAAACTCCTCTGGCAATTGCACTATCTAAATATTCTCTGGCGTTAGCAAAGGTAAATGCAACTTCTTGCACCGCATCAGAACCAGATTCACGGATGTGGTAACCACTCATTGCTAACGAAACCCATTTTGGTATCTTTGTTGCAATATGTTCGATCACATCCACAGATAATTTTAGGCCGGCTTCTGCCGGAAAAATCTGAGTTCCCCTAGCAATGTATTCCTTGAGAACATCATTTTGAATAAACATTCCGAACTTATTGGGATCAACGCCACGTTGTTCGGCCAACGCGATAAACATGGCTGCCCAGATGTATCCAATTGAATTTGCTGTAGTACGAACCTGGCTAATTTTTTCTAGCGGGATACCATCCATCAAAATTTCGATGTCGGCAAAACTGTCAATGGCCACACCAACTCGACCCACTTCTCCTACTGCCAATGGGTCATCAGAATCCAGTCCCAGCTGAGTCGGCAGGTCAAGAGCAACGCTAAAACCAGTTAAACCTTGCTCTAACAGCATTTTAAATCGCTCATTGGTTTCTGCCGGTGTTCCAAATCCACCGTACTGCCCCATGGTCCACACGCCAGGATCTGCATTTATTCCCCGGGTATATGGATATTCGCCAGGTTTTTCCACGTTATCTGATTTATTATCTGAACGCCTATTTTCCATCAGTAGATCTTTCTTCCATCTGTTGCCGCAAGACTTTCTTTGCGATTTTGCCAGTCGAATTAAGCGGAAATTCTGAAACTACATGAACTTCCTTTGGCTTTTTATATGAAGCCATACGCTCTTTGCAGTGAGCCATCACCTTCTCCGAAATTTCCGAATCAGTTGCGACAGCACCTGGCTTCAATGTCACCATGGTCACGACTCGCTGACCCCATTCGGAATCTTTTACACCAATAACAGCAACTTCTAACACCTCTTCAATTTCGGCAACGACATCTTCAATTTCCCGAGGGTAAATGTTGTAACCCCCGCTGATGATCATGTCTCCCTTACGGTCGACCAGGTACAGACGATTATCCTGAGAAATCCGACCTAGATCGCCAGTATGTAACCACCCATCTCTTACGGCCTTGGTCACAGTTGCATCCATCCCAGCCGCTCCCCAATACCCGCGCATAACGTGGTCCCCGCGAGTGATAACTTCGCCGATTTCACCTACTGGCACCGGATTATTCGCTTCGTCCACAATCAAGATTTCTACACCGATGCATGGTGTACCAGCACTAGTGAGCAGTTCTGGTTCCGAATAAATACCCACTCTGTGGTCCTCTTCGCTCAGTACGGTGACTGGCGGAATTGCTTCTACCAGTCCGTAATACTGCACCATATGTGGGGTGATAGTTTCGTAGCATTGTTTGATCTGTTCTGGTGGCATAGGTGCGCCGGCATATCCCAGAAGTCGAAGGTTCTTCATCTTCTCTAGGTTCATATCCGGCATAGCCAACAACCTTGCGACCATGGTGGGCACCAAAGCGGTGGCGTTTGCTCCGCGGTTTTGAATCGCATCAACGAGAATTTCTGGCTCGAACTTAGCCATGATCATTTGTTTAGCGCCAAACGCGAAATAAGGGAGAACAAATAAACCGCTTGTATGCGTCACAGGTCCGGCATGAATCCAACAATCAGTTACATTTGGCGTACGCTTTAAAATATCAGTCACAATATTATTAAGGCTGGCAATTCGATTGCGATGCGTACGAATTGCACCTTTGGGATTACCCGTTGTCCCGCTCGAATAATTAAGTGAGACTAAAGTATCGGGATTTACAGCTAGATTTAGAGGCTCTGCTGGTTGACTTGCCAGAAAATCTTCGTATCGAGTGGTTCCCGGCTCTTCCCCATGTATCAGGATTATATGATCGACCAGTTCGCGCACCGGTGCAGATTCATCCCAAAACTTATGATCCATGATCAAAACTTTTGCACCGCAATCCTTAGCAATCCGAACCCAGTCATTAGGATGAAGGCGATAGTTAAGTGCCACACGACAAAGCCCAGCGCTAGATATACCTAAATCACTCTCAATGTAAGTGATTTGGTTGAACTGCAGATCCAGAACTCGATCCTCTTCCTGGAGGCCAAGCGCCTTTAGCGCACGAGCTAGTTGAAATATTCTCCCACCAATTTCGCCAAAGGTGCGCGTACCTTCTTCACTTTCTACCGCAATTCGATCGTGATAGGCACTGGTTGCTCTAGCTACAAGCGTTCCGACATCCATTTCAGACTGTCATCCCTTCGTTTGTCTTATCAGAAAATGAGTATGCACTATCCAGCACCCAAACTCCATGTTCCAAAACCGTAATGGGGTTCATATCCAACTCGCCGCCATCTGGCCAACTTGCTGCTACTTCCGCAATTCGTAAAACTGCTGCGACAAAAGCGTCACTGTCAACGGGTGCACTTCCTCTGACTCCACTAAAAAGCAGAGCCAGTCGTGTTTCTTCAATCATCTCGCGAACAATCAGAGCATTGACTGGAAGTAGTCGGATGGAGACATCGCTGATGACTTCTGTCAGAATTCCACCGACACCTATCGTCAATACCTTTCCGAGCGAGCTGGAAGTCACACCAACCAGAGCTTCAATACCTTTAGGAACAAAAGTTTCTACTAACACCGAATTAGGTTTTCTATCGGTAGCCAACGTTGATAATCGATGATATGTACTAGCACCATTGGCGCTGGTTATGTCCAGAGCCACGCCACCAGCTTCACTTTTGTGCAGAAGCCCTGGAATTACTGCCTTCATGACAGCACGTCCCCCGACTATATCAATTGCTTTTAACGCAGAGCTTTCATCATCAACAACGACGGACATTGGAACGGGTACTCCAACTGATTTCCAGATTTCCTTGAGATCGACTTCGGAAGCATCAGCTGGAGGGACCGGAAAAATTTCTGGACGTTGCACATCCACGTGATGTACGACGCGTCCACTATCTCTGAGAATGCGTAGAGCAGTAACCGCGCGATCTGGAGTCGGATAAATCGGAAGTTTAAGGGAAGCAAAGAGCTTTCCCGCTTCTGGTGCTAACGATGAAGAACCAGTACGTGCTACAACTATCGGAATTGTTCGGATCTGACTAACGTCACCCAGAGCATTCGCTATTCGCTCAACATCGCTCCCCACCAGCACAGCAAAACAAGCGACAATTGCATCAACTCCGGGGTCGTTGGTTATTACCCGCAAGCAACGTTCAAAGAGATCTGGTGTTGACATTACGGCAGCCGTGACATCAACTGGATTTGTGATGTTGCCATAGCTCGGAACTATTGTGGCCAGTTCATCTAATGTCGCTTGGCTAAAACTTGCCAGCTCTAATCCATTTTTTTCGATCGCATCCGTTGCCAAGATTCCAGAACCCCCGGAAGTGGTGATTATCGCGACTCTTCTTCCCGACAAGGGCACGCCAGAAGCAAAAATGAGACCAGCATCTAGGAGTTGCTCCACATCATCGACGCGCACTGCAGATGTAGATTTAATTGCGGCGTCAATAATGCGATCTTCGGTTGCTAAGGCACCCGTGTGGGATGCAGCAGCTAACGCTCCTGCAGCTGATCGGCCAACTTTAAGAATTGCGGTTGGTTTCTTACCAGAAACTTCTCGTAGAGCAGCAATATCAGAGATGGATTCGGTATAAAGAAGAATGGCGTCAATGCTTGGATCATCTGCGAGCGCGCTAGCAATTTCTAACGTGGTGACATCCGCTTCGTTACCGGTGGTAACCACCGCTCCGATCGGAATGCCGGCATCCATTCCTAACGAATAGATCCCATATCCCAGAGCTCCTGATTGACTAACCAAGGCCACGGATCCAGCTTCTGCGCGGGTCGACGCACCTGCAAAGACTGGCGAAAAAGATGCAACCAGTCCTGCTGCACCACCGACAGAACCAATGCAGTTTGGACCAACCATTCGCATCTCAAACTGACGCGCTAGTTCTAACAAGCGATCCTGTGCAAGTGCACCCTCTTGATCGGCTTCGGCAAACCCAGAGGACATAACAATGACGACAGAAACCCCAGCCTCACCGCATTCCCGTAAAGAATCTTCAACATGTATTGCAGGAACCATGATTAGGGCCAAATCAATTGGTTCTTGAATATCTGTGACTTTTTCAAAAGCGGGCAGTCCTAGGATTGTTCCAGCCTTTGGATTAACTGGAAAGATTTTTCCTTCGTATTTATATTTCTGTAAGTATTCGATGGGTGCCCTACCCATTGCGCCAACCCGTTCCGTAGCGCCTATAACTGCAACAGATTTAGCTGACCAGAGGGCAGAGAGAGTTGTCATGAGATACAGGCAACTCCATCAATTTCAACGAGCGCTTCTTCATCCCATAATCTCGTTACTCCAACAAGTGTCATCGCCGGAAAATTTTTTCCGATTAATCGTTGCCACACTTTTCCAATTTCTCTGGAATGGGCACGATAATTTGCCGGATCGACAGAAAATATTGTGATCTTTACCAGATCTTTAGGAGCTCCACCCGCTGTTTCTAGCGCGATACAGAGACTTGATAAAGCCTTCTCAAACTGTTCAACGATGGTGCTACCCACAATGACATTCTCTTTATTGAGGGCAGTCTGACCAGCTAGATAAATAAATTTTCCTTCGCCGAGGACGGCATGAGAAAAGCCAATTGGTGGCGCTAGACTTTCCGGGTTGAATTGCGTGACTGACACTTCACTGTCCTCCTTCAAGTAGTTGAATTACTCCAGTTTCATCAGAGCCAATAAAGGCAATAGCTGCATCCGCAACTTCCTTTGTGGTGAGAAATCTTTCGCCCACTAGTTTAGATTCTAAGGCCCGACGAACCTCTTCTACACTTTTGCCGGTGCGTTCGGCTGCAGCTTCCAGTGAACGCAACGTCATAGGCGTATCTACAAAATCAGGACAGACCGCGTTGACAGCGATCGAATATTTTTTTAGTTCTACCGCGGCCGAACGAACCAAGCCAACAACTGCATGCTTCGATGCGGTATATGCAGAAACATTGGGTTCTCCTTCGAGCCCAGCTTTGCTCGCAATCACAATGATCTTGCCATGGTTCTGAGCCTTCATAGCTGGTATCGCAGCTCTCATGAATTTGAATGGAGCGGTGACATTGAGCGCCAGCATTCGGTCCCAAACCTGATCAGTGGTTTTATCAAGCGGCAGGCTCACTCCGTCGCCAGCGTTGAGGATCAGAACATCCAGCCCGCCCCAGGCAGTTAAAACCTGCGCGACAGCTGATTCGGGGGCTCCCTCTGATAATACGTCGCTGACGATCAAGAGGTGATCGGTACCCTTCCCCACGGATTCCAGGTCTGAACGCGTCCTGGCGCACAAAGCAACCCGATGGCCCTGGCCCAAGAGCTGTTCCGATATGGATCGACCTATCCCTCGACCTGCGCCTGTAACCAAGATCCGGAGAGAGGGTGCCATAGTGGTTTTCACTCCATCTCTGGCTCGGTTGCTCGACAAAAAATCGAAAATGGGTGGTGCGTTTTTCTAACGATAGACAATAATACGGCATATGACAACACCGGAAGTTGTAATTGTAAATGCGGTCCGAACTCCATTTGGCAAATATTTTGGCGGCTTATCTGGAACCCGACCGGATGACTTGTTAGGTCACACGTTGCGGGAACTTGCCGTGCGAACCCCAGCTTTGGATCTGAATCTGCTAGACGATGTGATCATCGGTGATGCCAATGGTGCCGGGGAAGATAATCGCAATGTAGCCAGAATGGGATCACTTTTAGCTGGCTTTCCAGAAACTATTCCAGGGGTAACGATCAATCGGCTCTGTGGTTCTGGCGCAGAGGCCTTTATTCAAGCATCACGGGCAATCCAAACTGGAGATGCTCAGTTCGTTATAGCTGGTGGCGTGGAAACCATGAGTCGAGCCCCGTGGATTGTTGAGCGTACAAGCAAAGAGAAGCCAACAGATCCCGAATACCACCAGAGCACGATCGGTTGGAGGATGACAAATCCAATCTTTCCGGAACATTGGACTTTTACTTTGGGTCGCTGTTCGGAAATCGTTGCAGAGAACCTAAAAATTTCTAGAGCAGAACAAGACGAATGGGCGTTTCGGTCACATCAATTGGCGAGCGCTGCTTGGGATCGTGGAATTCACACAGACTGGGTAATGCCAGTTGGCGGTGTCACCAGAGATGAATCGATTCGCGCAGATACGACCCTAGAGAAATTGGCTCAACTTCCTTCAGCATTTTCTGAGGGCGGGGCAGGTACGGCGGGAAATTCTTCGCCTATCAATGATGGAAGCGTCGCAGCCTTGATAACTTCCAAGGCCACAGCGATAGCCATGGGGCTAGATCCAATTGGAACTATCCTGGGTGCCCGGGTTGTGGCTACGAGCCCAGATCTTTTTACCTTGGCACCAGTACCAGCTATCAGGCAATTACTTTCGAAGCTCGATCTTTCTGCAGATCAGATCAAAGTATGGGAAATCAATGAAGCATTTGCATCTATGGTACTGACGGTCCTGCATGAGATGCCAGAAATACCAGCACAGAAGGTCAATATCAATGGTGGCTCTATCGCAATGGGGCACCCCGTCGGCGCATCAGCGGCGAGAGTCGTCGTTGATACAGCCAGGGAACTTCGTCGGCAAGGCGGTGGCATTGGGATTGCTGCAGCGTGCATTGGCGTGGGTCTGGGAATTGCACTTGCTATTAAAGTTGAGGCTTAGCACCCGAAAATCGGGTTATCGATCTAGAAAAAGATAAGGTCTGGACATGATTCCACTCGCGCAATTCACGGATGTTACCTACGAAGTCAACCAAGGCGTGGTGATTGTGACCATCAACCGGCCAGACCGCTACAACGCACTTCGCGGCCGAACAGTTGACGAATTACTGACCTGCTTTAAGCATGCCTGGGTCGATCCTGCAGTTGGCGCCGTGATTCTGACCGGTTCGGGTGACAAAGCATTTTGCACTGGTGGTGATCAAAAAGAGCGGGCCGAAAAAGGAAATTACGGAGAAACCGAAACCGGGATTTTTGAAATCGAATCACTTCACAAACTAATCCGCTCTATCCCAAAGCCAGTGATTGCGGCCGTCAATGGCTTTGCCATTGGTGGTGGGCACGTTTTACATGTCCTGTGTGATTTATCGATTGCATCAACTACTGCAAAATTTGGTCAGGTTGGGCCTCGTGTCGGTTCCTTCGATGCCGGATTTGGAAGTGCCTATTTGGCAAGAGTCGTTGGCGAAAAACGTGCTCGCCAGATCTGGTTTTTGTGTGAACAATATGATGCAGAGACCGCGGAGCGATGGGGACTCGTAAATAAAGTTGTTGAACCAGATCAACTTTTGGAAGCGGCGATGGAGTGGGCGCTCAAGGTATGTGCCCTATCCCCTACTGCACTAAAGGCGCTAAAGCATTCCTTCAATGCAGATACCGACCATATCGTTGGAATCCAGACGCTGGCGTTTGATATCTTGGATTTATATTCTCAGACAGATGAAGCTAAAGAAGGTGGCAAGGCATTTGCCGAAAAACGCTTGCCGGACTTTAGGCAGTTCCGCAATTAGTAAAAAAGTTTTAAAAATTGATAAAGGCCCGGACTCATTGAGTCCGGGCCTTTATGTTTATTTCTTGACTTGCTTTACTTGAGAGCGTCTACACGAGCCTGCCATGGCACGAATTGTGAAATGGTTGAGTTATCGTAGAAAACCGCCGGGGTCTTGACGGTCTTGCTCCACAAAGAGCTAGGAAGACCCTTCAAGATTGAGATTGTTAGAGTTGCAAGTGATACACCAGACTTAACTGGGTTGTAATCCCATGAACCATTTATCTCATTGTTCTTGATAGAAGTTACAGCTTCTGGCTGCATTTGAAGACCAATAATCTTGATCTTTCCTGCCTTGCCAGCTGCCTTTACCGCTGCATATGCCCCAAGTGCTGTTGGATCGTTGTAGGCAACGATTGCATCAATCTTTGGGTACTTGATAAGAGCTGCGTCAACCGCTGTACGTCCACCTTCGGAGTTATCTGATGGGTTGTCTACACGACCGAGATACTTGAACTTCTTAGCTTTTGCAGCGAGAGTTGCCTTAAAGAGTTCGGCATGCTTTTCAAGTGCCGCTACTGGGAATCCAAGGCCAACATAGAGAACGTTGCCGCCTGCAGGAAGAACCTTCTTTAGGTAAGCGACGCGATCATTAGCGAGTGTCTGAGAAGTGAAAGCATCCTGCACCTGTGCCAATGCTGGTGCTGGTGGAGCCGCAGTCGAATCATCCACTGAATAGTTCATAGTGATGACCTTGATACCAGCCGCTGCGGCTTTATCCAATGAAGGCTTGAGGCCCTTTGAATCCAGTGGATAAATGATCATGGCTTTTACGCCTTTGGTGATCATCGTTTCTACATCAGAGATCTGCTTGTTACCATCGAGCTGTGCATCGATACCAAGCATGGTGTAACCAGCGGCCTTAAGGGTCTTCTCTGCTGCTCCACCAATTGCTGCCAAGTATGTGTTGGCTTGGATTGGGTAGCTGAACCCAACTAGACCCCCTGATGCGGCTTTTGCAGGAGCTGTGCTTGTAAGTACAAGAGCAGCAACTGCGAGTAGAGGTAGAAGAACTACCTTCTTATTCTTTAGTGACATTATTTTCCTCCCTTGATTTTCTCCGACCCGAATATTGCACTCGAAAACGGTCGAAGAGAACTGCTGCTCCTAATAAGACACCGGTGACAACTTGCTGCCAGTATGAGGAGACCCCCTGAATGGTCAGGGAATTCTGTACGGTCTGAAGGAAGAGCAGTCCAATGACTGTTCCCGTGATGCTTCCTACGCCACCGCTGAGGCGAGTGCCACCGAGCAAGACTCCGGCGACAACTGCTAGTTCGATGCCAGCGCCTGCTGTTGGGGCTGCAGACTGCAGACGTCCCACCTGCATGATGCCTGCGAGAGCTGCCAAAAGTGCAGATATGAAATATACCGTCATCTTTACGCGGGAAGTAAATATGCCCGCTAGGCGTGCAGCGAATTCGTTACCACCGACTGCGTAGACATCGCGACCAAAGTATGTAGATTTAAGCGCCCAAATTGAAATACCGGCGACAACAAGGACCACTAGGAAAGGCCCAGGCACTGGACCTAAATTTCCGTCGCCTAAGGTATTAATGAGCTTGCCGGTATCCATGCTTCGTGTTGTACCGTTAGTAACAAGATAAGCGATACCGCGAAAAATACCTAAAGTTCCCAACGTGACAACAAACGAGTTAAGTCCAAGTTTTCCGATCAGAAGTCCGTTAATTCCACCAACAACAATTGTTGTAATCACGATGGAAAGCAGAACTGCTGTAACGCGCGGCATATGGGTAATGAATCCAGAAAGCAGAATTCCGGTAAAGGCCAGGACGGAGCCGACGGAGAGATCGATACCTGCCGTTAGAATTGTAAAAGTCATTCCAATGCCAAGGATGATCGGGATGGCCGATGAGCGCACAATGTTAGAGATGTTAGAGGAAGAGAAGAAGACAGGCTGAGTAATGGCCATAACAACGAGCAAGAAAATTTCTAGTACCAAGACCCCGAACCAAGCAGGCAAGGTGCTTAACCGTGGTAATTTAATTGTATTACTCATTTTTTTGCTCCTGTCGCTGCGGAGACAACATCTGACTCCTCGATACTGCTGCGGTCTAGATCTGCTGTTAGATCACCGGCATGCATGACCAGCACCCGGTCTGAAATTTCAAAAATTTCTGAAAGCTCTGATGAAACACAGAGGATAGCGAGCCCTTCCGCCGCTAGCTCCCTCAAAATCTGATAAATCTCTGCCTTTGCACCTAGGTCGATTCCCCGGGTTGCCTCATCCAAAATTAATACCTTTGGTTTAGTCTCAAGGCAGCGCGCAATCACCACTTTTTGCTGGTTTCCGCCAGAGAGCGAACTAATCGGAGCATCTAAATTAGACATCTTAATTTTAAATTTAGAGACCCAATCAGAAACTATCTTTTCTTCGGCCTTTTTAGAGCGTGGTGTTTGCGGGCGGCCATGAATCGCAAGGAGCAAATTGTCTCGGATCGACATATCGTGAATCGTTGACTTTTGGCGGCGATCATCAGGAACCAGAACTACTCCTGCGTTCATGGTGGCCCGGGTCGAATGAGCGACAGTTTGCCCGGCTACAACTACATCACCTGATTCACGGGGGTGCAGACCGACGATTGCTTCTACGAGTTCCGTCCGGCCAGCACCTGCCAATCCGGCAAGCCCAACAATTTCGCCCTTATATAAATTGAAAGAGATATCTTGAAACGCGCCAGCTCGATCGGTCATTCCCTTGACTTCAAGTACCAACTCTGGCTCTTCGCTCGATTTATCTAACCGAATACCTTTTTTGGGCTTATTGAGAACCATTCGCTCAATGAGCCAATCCTCTGTCACGCCTTCACGGGCGCTCGTATCAATAAATTTGCTATCGCGGAGTACGGTGAATCGATCGCTTATGTCGAGCATTTCAGACATTCGATGAGAGATCATAACGATTGCAACGCCTTCATCCCGAAGCTGGCGCACAACTTTAAATAGCGCAGCAACTTCATTTGGGGCAAGAGAAGAAGTTGGCTCATCCAGTAAAAGCACTTTTGAATCTGCCGCCATTGCGCGAGCAATTTCCACGAGCTGTTGCTCATGCTGAGGCAAACTTGAAACTTCGTCTTTGGGATCCACATCAAGATTGAGCCGCTTCAAGACGTCAACAGCGCGCTTTTCCGTGTCCCGCCAATCAATCCCTAACGTGCCGCGAGTTTGATTGTGGCCTAGGAATACATTTTCCGCAATAGAAAGGTGTGGGACCAGGCTCAGTTCTTGACTCACCATGCTGATGCCATGGGAGATGGCATCTCGAACTTTGCCAAAAGTTACTTCCGAACCGTCGATGGCGATTATTCCATCATCTGGCCGGATCACACCTGCCAAGATTTTAAGCAAGGTCGACTTTCCCGAACCATTCTCACCGGCAAGGGTATGAATTTCTCCGGCATGCAGCTCTAGACTCGCGCCTTGTAGCGCCTTTACGGCGTCAAAATGTTTGGTGATACCCACCATGGATACGCGACTAGTCATGAGGCTAGTTATTTCCGATCGTATTCGACAAGTTCTAGTTGGTTGTCCCATGGGTCTAGCACATAAATAATTCGCTGTCCCGCTGCTGGACCATCATTGATCTCGATTGGGCCCGCCATAAAGCGGAGAGAATATGAAT
>Ga0114958_10001579_pt1 | contig 17713 bp, 20 predicted proteins | sample C_130208_EF_Meta_FD_89577 | JGI IMG/M metagenome (GOLD analysis project Ga0114958, IMG submission 89577) | Freshwater microbial communities from Lake Croche, Canada to study carbon cycling - C_130208_EF_MetaG | ecosystem: Environmental > Aquatic > Freshwater > Lake | place: Lake Croche, Canada...
CATAAATATCACCAGCTTCTTCTACACTTTTAAAAGTCTCATTAACAGCACCAACATTTCTGGTAACATGGCCCATATAACGATTAAACTGACTAATAACGTTGCTATAGATATCTGATAAATTTTCGTATTTATCGCCTTCTTCTTTTGTCCAGGTAGGAAGTGCAGGTAAGATGCGTTTTAGGTTTTTAATTCCGTATTCGCTTGCTTTCATACTGTTATCTCCTAGGTCTTCTGTTTGCGCACGCGCATCAACACTACGACCTTCGCCGCCAAACCACAAACGAGGATTTGCTGCTAATTTATCAATGATCCATTTATTGTTTAGTTTTTGATCTTCTTCTGGATCTTTAATACCGGTGTATTTATAACCCCACTCAAGCGCCCATTTATCGTAGTCGCCAATTCTAGGGAATAAACCAGATTCAGTAATATTATCTTCTGGTTGTGCAACATAGTTAAAACGCGCATAGTCCATGATAGAAGCAGTATGACCATTGGCTTCAACCCATGCTTTGTTGCGTAAGTTTTCTACCGGAGTTTTACTACTGCTGCCCATATTATGTCGTAAGCCAAGTGTATGGCCAACTTCATGAGATGAAACAAAACGAATCAATTGACCCATCAACTCATCATCAAATTTCATTTTTCTTGCTTTTGGATCTACCGCAGCAGTTTGAACCATATACCAATCATGAACCAATTTCATTACATTATGGTACCAGTTAATATGGCTTTCTAAAATTTCACCAGAACGAGGATCATGCACCTGCGGACCAGAAGCATTTTCAATATCAGAAGCTAAATAGCGAATAACAGAAAAACGTGCGTCTTCTAAACTCATAGTGCTATCATTCTCTGGCCATTCTTTACCAACAATGGCATTTTTAAAACCAGCTTTTTCAAACGCTTTTTGCCAGTCATTAACACCATCAATTAATGGTTTGTGCCATTGTTTTGGCGTTGCAGGATCTACATAATAAACAATTTGTTTAGCAGGCTCTACCAAAATGCCTTGTTTGTATTTTTCTAAGTCTTCTGGTTTTGGTTCTAATTTCCAACGAACAGCAAATTCTTTGCGATCAACTTTTTGTTGGTCATCAGAAAACTGTACATATCTATCTGTAAAATAACCTACACGACGGTCAAATAAACGAGGCGTCATTGGTGTTTTAGGCATTAATAATAAAGATGTATTCAATTCTACGGTTACAGCACCCGCATTTGCACCTGCTGGAGTGCCACCGCCACCTGGCATTGGAGAAGGAGCACCGAAGCTACTGCCGCCAGAACTAGCACTATATGTTTTTACTGTTCTAATTTCAGTATTGATAGGAAATGTTTTTATGCCTTGAACATAAGACCTATCTGCAGCTATCATTGTTAAATTAAATGCACGCTTATCATTAGCGTCCATACCAACTACTTGGTTATCACCTTTAAAGAAATCGGTAACATCAATGATAGTGCTAGTTGAATCTTTGCCAAATGCCTTGATATCAAATGCTGCAGCAATTGGGTCTAAATATGAGTTAGCCACTGCTTTAGAAATATTATTGGTAGAATCAGCGGCGCTAATTAAAGTAACAACTCGTAAAAAAACGTTGTTGCTTGGTCCTTTTTCGAACTTGAGTGTTTGTTTATTAACTTCTCCACCACCATAAACGCCAGCACCACCAGGTACTTTTGTAAAACGTGTAATAGCAAAAATTTCACGACCCATAATAGAGTCGGCAATTTCAAAGTAGAATTTGTCGTCTACTTTATGCACTGTAAATAAGCCTTTTTTTGTAACGGCTTTGTCTGTGATTACATCTTTATAAGGTTTTGGAGCTACTTTGGGAGCAGCTGCACCACCAAATCCGCCCATACCAGACATGCCAGCAGGTGGAGTTGCGCCAGGAGTACCTGGATTTGGGGATTGAGGGCCACGTTGGGCAAAGCCTACTGCACTTGCCAAAAGCGCCAATGAAAAAAAATAAATTTTCATAACTAGTTTTTGATTTTTAATTATTTCTTAAAGATAGCGTTCAACTGATTTCAACAAAAATAAATTAACAACTCTTGTATAAGTGGTAAACAAAAATCGAAAGTATCGGTGAAAAGGTCAATTTCTCCGCCAATTTGCATTTTTATTATAATTAATTGTCGTTTTAAAAAAAAGAAAAAAAGATTTTATGTAACCTGATAAGTTTTTCAATAAAATAACTAATTTGTAGCCCTTAACAAAAATGTATTGTAAGATTTGTTTTTTTCAAAACTTTTTTGTGTAGCATTGCTAAATTAAATTTTTAATCAACTGTAATTTTTAAAAAAACCAAAAATCAATTGAATCATGGCTGACATCAAACCAACTGCACCAGCGGCAGCAAAAACCGCAACTTCTGCTCAACCTAAAAAGAGCAGCAACTTGGTTGCAACTATCGCTCCTATTGCCTGTATCCTTTTCGGTTACATTTTATGGCGCTTCGTTATCGGTGCCGACAGTAATTTTACTACACCTGATGCTACTGGTGGTTTTTGGCCTAGTCACAAAGGACCAAAAGGCGCTTTGGCTAAAATGTATGAAGGTGGAATTATCGTTCCAATTTTGATTGGTGCGTTATTAATTGTTATCTCTTTCTGTATTGAAAGAATGTTAACTATTACAAAAGCAAGTGGAACTGGCAATATTGCTGAGTTTGTGCGTTCTGTACAATTCCATTTAGCAAACAAAGATGTTGATAAAGCATTGGCTGCTTGCGACAAGCAAAAAGGATCTGTTGGAAATGTAATGAAAGCAGGTTTAAAGAAATACAAAGAAATGATCACTAATACCGAATTAGGTACAGATCAAAAAGTATTGAATATTCAAAAAGAGGTAGAAGAAGCAACCGCTTTGGAATTACCTATGTTAGAGAAAAACTTAGTATTCTTATCTACTATCGCATCAGTTGCAACCCTTATGGGATTATTAGGTACGGTAATGGGTATGATTCGTTCGTTCTCTAAATTAGGTGACGAAGGTGGTGGAGAAGCTGCTCGTGAATTATCTCAAGGTATTTCTGAGGCATTGTACAACACAGCTTTAGGTATTGGTACTTCTGCAGTAGCTATCATTATGTACAACGTATTTACTACACGTATTGATGGTATCACTTACGGTATTGACGAATCTGGTTTCACATTAACTCAAAGCTTTGCAGCTAACTACAAATAATCGTTTGATTATTTATGGAATCTGTAATGATTTGTATCTTATTAGTGAAACAATTAAATAAAAAACAATGGGTAGAGCCAAATTACCACGGAAGAGTACCAACATCGATATGACGGCGATGTGCGATGTGGCGTTCCTTTTGTTGTCGTTTTTCATTTTGACAACAAAGTTCAAGCCAGCTGAAGCCATTGCGGTAACTACACCATCTTCAGTAGCAGCAAAAGTTGCTGAAACAAAAGACGTAGTGTTAATTACCATTGACAAAGATGGTAAGGTATTTCTCTCTATGGACGATGAGTCTAAAAAAGAAGTCATCGCTAATACATTGAATACCACTAAAAACTTGAATTTAAATGTGCAAGCATTTAAAAAAGCGGGATTTTTTGGTGCACCATTCAGTGGGCTATCTGCTTTCCTTGCAATTCCTGAAGAAGCTAGAAAAGGTAATTCCCTACCAGGTATTCCTAGTTTAGATTCTACACATAATGAAATTAAAGAATGGATGGCGTTGGTATTATCTGCATATGCAGGTCAAAAAGCAAATATTCAACTGAAAGGCGATAATGCTTCTAAATATCCAGCATTTAAAAGTGTTATTGACGCTTTTAAAAAGAATGATATTCTTAAGTTTCAAATGATTACCAATCCTGAAAGCGTACCAGTTGGTACTGATTTATGGAAACTTGGTATGAAGGGTGAGAAAAGATCAGAATAGTAGTAACAGAAAACAAAATTATTCACAACAATAAATTCTTCCGACATGGCAGAAATGGATACCTCGAGTGGGGGTGGTCATAAAAAAGGGCCTGGGGTCAAGAAAAGTAAAAAGCTATCAACTCGTGTAGATCTTACCCCAATGGTGGATCTAGGGTTCTTGCTTATTACCTTCTTTATCTTCACCACCACCATGAGTCAGCCAACGGCTATGAAGCTGTATCTTCCAAAAGATGCAGATAAGCCAGAGGATCAGAACAAGGCCAAGCAATCGGGTGTAATTCCATCCTTTTAGGAAAAGACGATAACGTTTTTTACTACGAGGGAATTTTGGATAATACCGCGTCTAACTTTAAGTCTTCTACATTTAAAGAAATTCGCAACGTTTTGTTAGATAAAAAATCACGTACTCCAGAAAAGGATTTAGTAGTAGTACTAAAACCATCTGAAGAATGTACCTACAAAAACGTAGTGGATATTTTAGACGAGATGGCAATTAATGTATTGAAAAGATATGCATTAGTTGATATTACCAAAGACGAAACCCAATTGGTTAAACTCTCTGAAGCAGCAAATGCCGCGGCACCTGCAAAATAATTAAGTGGAATTTTCCGAAAGGAATTTTACAAATAAAGACACTGAAATCATGGATGTAAGCAAAATTTTATCTGCCGATATCCTCGATATTATCTTCGAGGGCAGAAATAAAGAATACGGGGCATACGATTTACGTAAAACTTATTACAAGCGGATTACAGCTGCTTTGATAGGAATGATTGTAATATGTACGCTCCTGGTAATAGGTTCGGTGATAGCAAATTCAGCAGGCAAAAAGAAAGTTGAACAAGTTGTTCAAGATGTAAATCTTGAAGCAATGAAGCAAGAAGAAAAAAAGCCTGAGCCGCCGCCACCGCCGCCTCCGCCAAAACAAGAACCACCAAAAGTGGAAATTACCAAATTCACTCCTCCAAAAATTGTGAAGGATGAAGAGGTAAAAGAAAAAGACGAAATCAAAGAAGTAGAAAAACTAGAAGACACTAAAATTGGTACAGTAAACCAAGAAGGAACAAAGGACGAAGGTATCGTTGCTCCTCCGGTTGAAACTGGTACTGGTAAAGTGGAAGCGCCAAAACAAGAAGAAGACTACGATAAGGTATTTACCGTAGTTCAAATTCCTGCTGAGTTTCCTGGAGGTTTGCCCGCTTGGACAAAATACCTTGAGCGTAACTTAAACAGAGATTTGCCTGTAAATAATGGAGCACCTTCAGGAAAATACACAGTAGTTGTTTCTTTTATAGTGGACAAGGGCGGAGCTATTAGTGAAGTACAAGCTGAGAATGATCCTGGCTATGGTACCAAAGAAGAAGCTGTTCGTGTTATTAAAAAAGGACCATCATGGAAAGCAGCTGTTCAAAACGGTAGAAACGTAATCTATCGCCACAAACAAAGCATTACTTTCCAAGTATCTGAAGAATAATTACTTCTAAATAGTTAAAAAAGCCCGTTCCGAATTTTCGGTACGGGCTTTTTTATTCGCCGCCATTGTTAACAGTACTTGTATTATTTTTGCCAGAAATACAAAAAGATGTCTGATAAGTTGATGGGATGGGATGATACCATTGTAGCACTTGCTACTCCTCCAGGAATTGGAGCGATTGGTGTAATTCGGGTAAGTGGCAAGCAAACTTTTTCAGTAATCAATCAATTATTTCCTTCAAAAAATTTATTGGCTCAAGCTTCTCATACGGTACATGTAGGCTTACTAAAATTTCAAAACGATTTATTAGACGAAGTCGTATTGGCTTTATTTAAAGGACCAAAATCATATACCGGAGAAGACACGATTGAAATTAGTTGTCATGGATCTCAATTTATTATTGAAAAAATTATACAGTCAATTAATAGTTTAGGTGTTAGAATTGCAAAGCCTGGTGAATTTACCCAACGAGCTTTCTTAAACGGTAAGCTAGATTTAGCACAAGCAGAATCAGTTGCCGATTTGATAGCAAGTAATACTGAAGCAAGCAGGAGAACAGCATTGCACAATATGCGTGGTGGTTTTTCGAGTGATTTACACTTACTGCGCGAAGAGTTAATTAAGTTCTCGGCACTTATTGAATTGGAATTAGATTTTTCGCAAGAAGATGTGGCATTTGCCGATAGAGACCAATTGGTTCGATTAATAACCACCTTGCAACAATCAACCGAACAATTATTGCATTCCTTTCAATTAGGCAATGCCATTAAAAACGGCGTACAAGTGGCCATCATTGGCAAACCCAATGCAGGCAAGTCTACTTTGTTAAATACTTTATTAAACGAAAATAGGGCCATTGTAAGTGAAATAGCAGGCACTACGCGTGACACTGTTGAAGAAGTATTAAATATTGATGGTGTTTTGTTTCGATTAATTGATACAGCGGGTATTCGCGAACACAGTAAAGATGTAATTGAAACCATCGGTATTGAAAAGAGTTTAGAGAAAATGCGTGCAGCAAATTTGGTATTGTATTTATTTGATGTAAACGAAATTGCTCCTACCGATTTGCAAACTGTTGTTGATGGATTTGAAAAAGAACAAATTCATTATTTATTAATAGGCAATAAAGTAGATGGAGTAGAAGCGAAGGCAAAAAATAAATTCGTAAATTTTACGAATTGTATTTTTATTTCTGCTAAAGAAAATTATCATATAAACGAATTAAAATCAGCCATAGTTGCTGCCGCAATTAATGGTGATATACATGTTGAATCCACCATTGTAACCAATGCGAGGCATTACGATGCATTGAAACAATTGAACCAAGCGCTAACCGATGTAGCACAAGGCTTAGCAGATTTTGTTACTGGCGATTTATTGGCATTAGATATTAGACAATGTCTGCATTATTTAGGACTAATTACCGGAGAAATTACCAACGAAGACCAACTAGATTTTATTTTTTCGAAGTTTTGTATCGGAAAGTAACCAATACAAAACAACCCAACACCAAACCATTAAGAAATCCATACAAAGCCCTCTAATACTGGGCTTTCTTAATGTCTATTAGTACAGGTTGCCATTGTTTAATATTTGGTTATTTATGGAATATTTGTACCTTTATTGTACCTCAGAATGGGTTGAAAGTCAAATTTGTACCTCAACCCATTTTTTAGGTTTACAAACTTTACACTTTTAAACACTTTAGTACAAAACAATACAGAATAGTACAAAATGAGTTCTAACATTAAATTACAACGTATTTGCCAGCATTGCGGTAATGAGTTCACAGCCAAAACCACAGTAACCCAGTATTGTGGTGATGCTTGCAGTAAACGGGCTTATAAGGCAAGGTTAAGGGCTGGTAAGGTTGAGCAAAGCAATAAAGAAACCCAGCGAATAAAGAGCCAACCCATAGACGAATTGAAAGCGAAGGAATTTTTAAGCGTTACACAGGTTTCTAAGTTAATAGGCTGTTCCCGTCAAAATGTTTACAACCTTATCAATACTGGCAAGCTGAAAGCGACAAACATATTATTAAAGAAAACTATTATAAAGCGTTCAGACCTTGACAAACTATTTAAAGAGCCAACCAGCCGAACACACCCCGAAAAGCAATCCGAACAAAAGCAGTTTGATATTTCAGAATGTTACAACCTTACCGAAGTAAAAAGTAAATACAGTATTTCAGAAACAGCCTTACAAAGCCTTATTAAGCGATACGAAATACCCAAATTAAAACAGGGTTGGTTTGCATACGTTCCGAAAACGGTAATTGATAAACTATTGAGTTAAACACCAAAGCATAAAAATATTAAATATGACTATCAATGAAAGGAAAGAATTATTAAGTAATCGAGCAGGTTCATTAGAGCATCATAATTTATGGGAGTTTTGGGATTCTTTATCATCAGATAATCAAAATGGAATTCTTAACTATTACGAGACTACTCTTTTTTTAATGTTCGATTACAAAACAATATTTATGGGTGATGTTGGCGGTGATAATAATCATGGTCCTATTAGTGAAATCGGTACATTATTAGTGATAAATGATTTAGAACTAGCTGATTCTTGCTTTAAGCAGTTTGAGAAATATAATGAAGGGAATTATAATAAATATTCAAATTGGGGTATTAATTGGGAGAAAAACCAAAAATATTGTATCGGAATATGGAAGGATATTGTTAAAAAGTCTGAGACAGAGACATTGACAGAACACAAAAAAGCATTAGAATTAAATCAGTCATTATCAATAGAGGATATTTATTGGACCGATGCTCATTTTTTAATTCATAAATACTCTGCGATTGTTTACAAGAACTATTTAAATGGAAATTGTGATATTGATAGATTTAAAAATGCATTCTTTTTCAGCTATAAAAATATAGATAGAATTAAAGAAGGGATATCCAAAATTTATGGTTGGGAAAAAAGTCCTAGAAATGGGATAGTAGAGCAATATCTAGTTTACTTAGAAAAGCAAAAGGACTATAAAAATTGCATAGAAATTATATTAGAATTAAAGGATAAAGGCTGGAGAAATGATTTTGAAAAAAGATTAAATCGTTGCATTAAAAAATTAAGTCAAAGTGTCAATAAAAGTTAAGTTAAGAGAAAAGGAAATTTCAGGGAACAGGCAAAGTTTGTATTTGGACTTTTACCCAGCCGTACCACACCACGAAACAGGTGAACCAACCCGAAGGGAGTTTTTAGGAATGTATATTAATGCAGAAAAGGCAAAAAACGAAAACGGAAAAATTACGAATATTAAATTAAGCCCTATTGATAAACAACATAATAAAGAAACTTTACAACTTGCTGAACAGATAAGGCAGAAACGTGAAAACTATTTAAATAAACCCGAAATTTACACAGGGTACGAAAAGGAACAACTAAAGATTAAAGAGCAGGGCGAACAAAATTTTGTTACCTACTTTAAAAGCCTTGCAGACAAACGCAAAGCCAGTAACCACGATAACTGGGTTTCAGCTTACAATTACCTCGAAACATTTACAAAGGGGAAATTAAAGTTTGCCGATCTAAACGAAAAGTTTTGTAATGAGTTCAAAGAGTATTTACTCACTACCAAAAGCAATAAAAGTAACAAAGTAACCCTAGCCCAAAATTCAGCCGTTTCCTATTTCAATAAACTGAAAGCAACTTTAAAGCAAGCCTATAAAGACGGGTATTTACCTAGCGACCTGAACGGCAAAATACAACCTGTTAAACAGGCAGAAACACAAAGAAACTTTTTAACCATTGAGGAACTTAACTGCCTTGTAAAAACAGAATGTAATAACCCTTTATTGAAACGTGCAGCCCTGTTTTCAGCCCTCACAGGGTTGAGGTTTTCAGATATTAAAAACCTTGTTTGGGGCGAACTAGAATACATTGAAGGCAGCGGCTTTTTTATAAAGTTCAAACAGCAAAAAACTAAAGGGGTTGAAATGATGCCAATTTCTGAACAGGCTTACAGCTTACTGGGTGAAAGCAGAGAACCAAACGATATAGTATTTGAAGGGCTTACCTATTCAGCATACGAAAACAAACACCTTGCAAAATGGATAGGGCTTGCAGGAATAACAAAAGATATAACCTTTCATTGTTTCAGACACACTTTTGCCACCCTGCAACTATCAAAGGGAACTGATATTTACACCGTTTCCAAAATGCTGGGACACCGTGAACTTAAAACCACACAGATTTACGCAAAGATTATAGACCAAACTAAACGTGAAGCAGCCGACAAAATAAAACTTGACTTTTAAATTATTAAATAATGAAAAAATACACGTATAAAGATTGGTTGGACGGAAAATTAATTCTGAAATATGATTATATTATTCCAAAAGGGGAAACCCCAATACTTGGAGAGTGGAATGATTTTAATGCTGATGAAGATATTTTGCTGATAAAGAGAAAGCAAAAGGAAATATTTGATGAAAGAGTGGCTAACTTATTGGAAAAGTATAAATCTGTATTTAATAAAGAGATTGAAGCGTCAAAAGAATTTGAAGAGCATTGCAGATTGACGTTAAATCAAATTGATAGCATCTTTACAGGAGTATTAACTCCAACGGAGTTTATACGAACTGAATATTGGAACTGTGTATTCTTATACAAGGACTTATGCGAAATACAAGGGTACTATAAAAACACTATAATAAGAGGTGTTGAAGTGGATTATGCTTTCATCAATAGCCCAAGGATGAATTACCAAAGGCAAGGTGTAAATTCTCAAATTTATGCTCATACTCTGTACTTGTTTCGCAAGTGGGTAGAAACTTTACAATCTCAAAAGATTGAAACGAAAACGAATAAACCAACAGCCCCTGTATTGGGGTTTTTTTGCAGTTTAATAAATACACTTGGTATAGATAAAAAAAACGAAACAGAAAGTGCAATTGTTTATTGTGAACGTATTTGCGTTAAATTCAAACTACCCTACACAGATAGGGTAAGACAAAATTATAATGTAAATGAAACGAAAAAATTAATGCAGGCACTTACAGAAAAGGTATTGCCATTGATTGATAATGAAACAAAAATTTTAGTTCAAAAATATTTAGATAGTAAACTGCCATCAAAGCAAAATTTGTACGCTTAATTGTACGTACAAGCAAATGTACTTGCCCTGTTTGTGCTTGAAACTTTGTGTTCACAAAACATAAAGTAATATGCAAGCGGTTACAATTACACAAATTACAGCACCCGAACTTGAAACACTTATTGAAAATTCAATTAAGAAAGTATTAAGCACTCAACAAGCTGAACAACCAACCGAAATCGACCGTTGGTTAGACCTCAACGAACTTTGTATTTACCACCCCGACAAACCCAGTAAACCCACAGTTTATGGTTGGGTGAACGCTGGTAGTATTCGCGTACACAAGGGCGGTAAAAAGTTGAGGTTTCTAAAATCGGAAGTCGATAACTTTTTAAAGCAAGGTAGAAAAAAGACGTTGGCAGAAATAGCCAAAGAAACTGATTCATTTTTAGCCAAAAAAAGAAAGGAGGTAAAGCATGATTAATCATAATATACCTCCTTTAGCTTCTTTGGACTCGCAACTCAAAAATATTAACTTTTTTTCATTCTATCAGAACCCTATTTCAAATAAGCGTCCTTTAAAAAGTATATCATTATTAGATGCATTTAATTTAATAATAGGTACTGATTATTTAGAAATTACGAACACAATTAGAAGTATAAAAGAACATAAAGCAAAGAATAAATTTAAAACTAGCCATTTCCCATACACTACATTTTGTGGTGTATTTAGTGAGCGAGCAGATAGTAAATTTTTATGTCCTTCAAATCTATTTTGCATAGATTTAGACCATTTGGGTGTTAACCTCAATGAAATTAAACAGCGGCTAGTAAATGATACAAAGCTTAATCCTCTCTTAATTTTCACAAGTCCTTCAGGGAATGGCTTGAAGGTTATTATTGGTATTAATTATTCTGAGGTAGAGTCAGCCAATAATGAGCGTGTTTCAGTGGTATTATGGCAGGCTGTAAACCAATATTTCTACCAAAAGTATTCTGACCTCATTACACCAAATGAGAAAGGAAATATTATTGACGCTGCTTGCAAGGATTTAAGCCGTGCATGTTTTCTCTGCCATGACGCAGGTGCTTACTATAATGAAAATAATTGCAGTTTGCTTGGTCAGGAATTTATTGAAGAAATGATACCGAAAAGTATGGATGTTGCCTTTCCTGATAAATCCACTAATAATAATACGATTAACCCCAAAACAAAATTATTCAAACTAGCAAAACGACACACATTGGAGGTTGATAATCATCACCCTCAACTTCTAGCATTTATTGGGGCAGCTAAGAATTTATCATTCCCGCAAAATTTGGTAGTCGAATATATTAACCAATTCATACCCATTTCTCCTGATTCAAAACATGCTTCAGGAGCTGGCGTAAGAGAGTTGGTTGAAAAGGTTTACCAAATGTATTCAAAAGATGATTCTGAAATTGTCTACCTATCATCCATAAGTATCGGATATAAACTATTTCGATTCAACTACTCAAAAACAACAGAAAGCTATGAGTTAGCAGGGATGCTTTGGGATGAAGTTCGGAATGAATTGCACCGTGCAGGTTTTGCAAAGAGAAAATTTGGCAGTAATTATTGTAACATAAAGGTTAACGGATGTATTATTTATGAATGCTCAACTGAGGACATGCGTGACTATATGACAAAAATGATAATGTCTTTGGATGACTTAACATTTTATTATCAAGGACAATATCACCAAACTACTTCAGCTGCTCTCCGAGAAATATTTTTGAAAAGTTCTAATAATTTCTTTAATAGTAAATGGCTTGAACATCTTCAAATCCATGATAAACCAATAATTAAAGATACAATATCAAAAATGTATTTTTTCTTTAAAAACTGCCTTGTAACAATATCAAAAGATGATGGTTTACAACAGCTCCAATGGGGCGATATTGATGATTACTGTGTCTGGGGTTCACAAATTATACAACGAGATTATTCTTATGCACCAGACTTTAGACCATCCCATTTCTTTCGGTTCATTCAAAACGTATCAGGTACAGATGGTAAACGTTACGAAGCAATGAAAACAGCTCTTGGCTATTCTCTTCATCATTACTATAATGAAAGTGAGGGACAAGCAGTTATATTTCTTGACGAAACAATAACTAATCTCGGAAAGCCAATGGGTGGTACTGGAAAAGGATTAATTGTTAACGCATTGAAACAACTAAGGAATGTTGCAAAAATAGATGGTAAACACTTTAATGCTCAAAATCGTTTCTGTTGGGAAATGGTTACTCCTTCTACTCAAATTGTTTGGATTGACGATATAAAGCCCGATTTTGATTTCTCAGTACTTCATAGCAACCTAACAGACGGTTGGACGATAGAAAGGAAATTTGTACCGCAATTTTATATAATACCCAACGATAGTCCCAAAACGGTGATTACGTCGAATAGTGTTATTACAGGTGACGGCACAACAAATGTCAGAAGACAGTTTATTGTCGAGCTAAGAGACTTTTACAGCAGGTTGATTATTAACGGCGATGAGAAGCCAATTGAAGCAACACATCGTTGTATATTTTTTAGTGACACTGATTGGGATGAAAATGAATGGAACATGTTTTATGGTTTCTTATTTGATTGCGCTCTACAATATCTATTGACAGGATTAGTTTCCTATTCTGGTATTAACATAGAACGAAATCGTTTCCGTCAATCAACAGATGAAGACTTCGCAGAGTGGGTTGAAGAGCAAGCATTTATAAAAAATACAGAATACACTACTTCCGTACTATACAATAAATACCTAACACAATTTTATGGAGATGGTGGTATTGCTATTGGACAGAAAAAGTTTACCAGTTATATGAAGGCTTATGCCACATTAATGAAATGGAAATATAATCGTACTCAGAAAAATGGGATTTCTTATTTCTATTTCAAATAGTAGTTTCTAAGTCTTTTGTATTTACTATTTAACAGAGGGGGTAAACCATCCTACCCCCTCACTTTTATCAATTTTAAAAAAAACTAAAATACTATCTAGAATGAAAAAATCCTATACAAAAACACAATTAGCTAAACAATATCATGTCAGTTATAATACATTTATGAAATGGATAAAAAATATACCGGAACTAAATTTATCACCTAAGCAAAGAATATTTACCCCTAAACAATTAGAAATAGTATTGAGGGAATTAGGTGAACCATAAGTTTTCAAATTTATATAAACTCAATAGACTTTATCTGTTAGTATCTATCTGTATCTATATTCAAACAAATAATGTTAACCTAAATTTACAGATTAACAACAATTAAAAAATGCAACAAATAAATACAATTAAAGATGGAGCAATTTCTGTTTCACAAAGAAAGATTACATTAGGATTTAAATGCTCACCATCTGTAAAAGCATATCTAGCATTAGATGCAGAGTCTAAAGGGTTAACACTAAGTGCTTACGTTGAAAGTCTAATAATTGCTATGCCAAAACTAAATGACCAATTAAACTATTTTATTATAGAGAATCAGAATATTCAAAATAAAATTGATTCAATGTCAAAACGTATTTCTGTATACGAAAACAAGCAACTTAATGATTTATATAAAAATAATTTAAATAAAATAGTTACCTACACAAATAAGAAGGGGGATATAGTTGAAAAAGAAATACTGATTCTGCAAGATGTTTATGAGGTTATAATTAATTCATTCCAATATACTATCTAATGATAACACAAAATCAGTTCCCACTTGGTAAACCTACTACAATTACAAATAGAGGTAGTTCTTATACTGGATTAACCATTTTGATTGTATTTTCTGCAATTATGATTGGTGGTGCCTATTATTATTTGCACAATACAAATACACAAAATGAAAAAAATAGGAATTAACATTGAAGAAGTGATTTCATTAAACATTAATCCAAATTCGAGCAAATCAGCGATATATTGCAGAGTATCAACAAATAAACAGACGACAGAGAATCAGAAGATACGACTTCTTCAATATGGGATAGACAAGAATTTGAAATTTGATTTGTATGATGAGGTTGAGTCTACTCGTAAAACAAGACCAATTAAACAGGAGCTGTTGCAGAAGTTAAGACAGGGACAATACAAAGAAGTTATTGTTTTTAAACTAGACCGCTGGGCAAGATCATCAAGAGAATTAATATTGGAAATTCAGGAGCTTATTGATAAGGGGATTCGATTTGTTTCAATTTCAGATAATTTAGATTTCAGTACATCATCAGGACGTTTACATTTTCAAATACTAGCCGCGTTTTCAGAATTCGAACGTTCATTAATTTCTGAAAGGACAAAAGAAGGTATAGCGCGCACAAAACAGCAAGGAACTGTTTTGGGAAGACCTGCTGGCAGTAAGGATAGCAAACCACGACCTAAGAGTGGTTATATCCTAAGAGAGGCTAAAAAAAGGAAGTTAGTTGATGAAGTTCAAGGAAATTTTAATTCAATTAATAAGTACTTAAATAATCGCCCCCCAAATAATTAGACTGTCTATTTTGAGGCTTACCCCCCCTTGTTTTTATACTACCAAATAATCGGACATTTGTTTGACAATAATAATACGAATATTTAGAGATTTTCATGATGAAATAAAGAATGATTTAGAGGTTGAAAAAATGGCATTTTAAAATGTAAGATTTTTAAGAACGAGACCGTTTGCAAATTGAGAGCGCAATAAACAAGTACTTTTGAAACGGAGTATGAAAAATGTACTGTCTGTAATTAACAAAATACCACTCAATAACGAGTGGTATTTTGTTCTTGGTTTGATACACAATCAAACTACTCTACAGTATAGAGTAGTTCATTTTTTTTCCATGCAGTAAACACTTTTACTATGGAGTCTGGGAAATGATTCGAGATAAATTTTATTTCTTCATCATTTTTCGATTGTGGATTTTCTACAGGATATTTTCGAAAAAAAGCAAGTTGGCACCCCATTTGATTACTTATGGCTTTGTTAATTTGAAAATTACTCTTTTTTATATCACAACGAAATATGCAAATGCCTTCGTATTTAGTTTTATTAATGAGAAAACTTGTTTTAGCTTGTTTATAAGTGATTTTACTGATAGTTGTATCAGGTAAAATACGAAAACTATCTATTGGATGAGAGATACGATTTACAAAATTCCATCCTCCTATAAAACGCGTGGTATCGGAAAATCGATATTTGCGCATCATTAAAGCAGTGTCTGATAAACCATTATATTCATATGCCCACTTTTTTTTCAAATCTAAAAAACGATATCCAATAGTTGAAATATTGATAGATTGGTCTGAACCATTGGTAACAAAATTAATTTGACAGATTTGTGTAATACCAATACCGTCTTGATACCAAGCTTTTTGCGAAATGTTGATATATGGGGTATCGATACTATTAACTGTTTTCCAAAATGTGTTCACATCCTCAACTACTTCACCAGAATCAACAATTCGGTGTGTAATTTTGCAATTACTGAATATAACTAGTACAAATGTATAACGTACAATCATGAAAAGACTACTCATAAATACTGATTTAATTGCCGAAAACATCTCTGTATGTATATGTTGTAGTAGCTGAGACTGGAAAAGATTGGTTATCAGTATTAGATAGTGCACCTATAAACCCAACAGTAGCTGAAGATGTTGGTGGAGCATTATTAAAATGATTAGTTATAGATGTTTGTGTGTAAATCCAGTAAGTATCTGAAGGAATATTAGGTATCATAGAATTTACAATTATACTTCGAAAAAGACCAACTGCACCTTGAAAATCAGCTTGACCTATTACTTTCGGTGCATTATCCCCCGTTCCTGCAGGTCTAGCATCAAAAAAAGTTTTAGTTCTATAAACGTCACTATTATAATACTCATCACCACCACCACCACCACCACCATAGTCTGTGCAATCTTGGTATAAATACGTGGTTGAATAAATCTCACCAGTTTCAGCGTCATATTCCACCCAATAATAATCAATGCAAACGGTCACTACGTTTACTAAATTAACTTTAGGTTCTTGCACTGAATTTGTCGTAATCGATTGAATCCCTCCCTTTACCATCGCAAATTGCCTTGGAGTAAGAAGACTTTTCGGTATAGCTATGCGTGCAACAGTATTTGTTCCTGATGCGTCCCATTCTTTTAAAGGTTTTTCATTGAGAAGACGAAGTGTCACAATGTTTCCTTTTTCGATACGGTTTGTTGTAATTGCTTGTTTAACAAAGCTTAAATCTTTGCTAGAATAAATACCCTCAAAGTGATAAAAATTGTCACTTTTTGAATTTGGAAAAGAAACTGCCAGATACCGCTTCCTACTGTCTGCATCATTTTTATTTAAATGTATCAATATAAGTGCTGAAAGCGAAGGTCGAAGCACTACAGATACATCGTCAAAATCAAGCAATTTAACAACTTCATCAAATTTTGTTTTAGACGAGAATGTCATAGAAGAATACTGTTTGGTAATGGCATCAATGGCATTGTGTGATTGTTGCCGTTCGATAGCATTTGTCTGGTTTTCTAACTGATCTTTTCGGTCTAATTGTTCCTTTTGACAGGAAACCATAATCATTACTGTGAATGTCAAAATACAAAGAAGTAGTTTTGGAAGATTCATAGGTATAATTTTTAAGTATAAATAATATACTAATATAGTTTAAAAATGAGAAGTCCGGTTCCCTTTGTCTTTCAACATTTTTAGATTCCCATAACCTTTACAATTCTTTTATAGGTATTTCAGAAATAATAATGAAAAAACATTCTTGCCACTTAAATCTGATTTGTGGCGTAATTGTGTCGAAATAGGTAGAAACCGACCAAATATGAACATTAACACCTTATCTAAAATTTATTAAAAAAACAACATATGCCCTTTTATATTCTGCATCCCGCATTAATTTTTCATCAGGTGTCAAAGAATAATTTTGATTCAATTCATTTTACAGACCTGTTTTTTATATTTCATCTAAAATACTTAAATAATTGTACCTTATTTGTACCTCAAAAGTATTGATATTTCATAAATCCTTGTAAACAAAGCGTTTTAGCTATTTAATTACTTTTTGTATCGGAAAATAATATTCCTCCATCATAAAAAATCTAGTTCATTTTTAATCTAGTTTATTTTTTAGCATTATTTTGTGTACATGAAAAATATTTGCAATAAACATAGGCATCTCATTTTATTTGGAATGATACTCCTACTTGCTGCTTGTAGCAAAAAAGATCAAACTACCACAACAGTAGTGCTGCCTCCAACGGCGGG
>Ga0114958_10001581_pt1 | contig 17700 bp, 14 predicted proteins | sample C_130208_EF_Meta_FD_89577 | JGI IMG/M metagenome (GOLD analysis project Ga0114958, IMG submission 89577) | Freshwater microbial communities from Lake Croche, Canada to study carbon cycling - C_130208_EF_MetaG | ecosystem: Environmental > Aquatic > Freshwater > Lake | place: Lake Croche, Canada...
ACACCCGAAGGGACTCGAACCCCTAACCTTCTGATTCGTAGTCAGACGCTCTATCCAATTGAGCTACGGGTGCATTGCCTTGCGGCGGGCGGGAAGAAAGCAACGGGGGAGCTCACGTGTCAAGAATTTCCGTCGATTTCCGGCCACTGGCTCGAGACCCCCCCGAGGGCTTGCCACGGACAGTCCTTTGTCAATCCGAACCTTCCGCTCCTAACGACGGATGTAAGACCCTGATCACTTTCGCTGGAAATTTTCGTCGAACCGGAGTTGATGGATGAGTGCGCTTGGCTGCCCGTTGCTCATCCCACTGTGAAAACACTCCTGCTCGTTGCCGCCGCCCTTGTCTCGCCCTCAGGAGCCCGCCCTGCCTTGGAAAAGCCGAACGTTGTAATCGTCTTCCTCGGTGACGCGGGCTACGGGGATTTCTCCCACACCGGCAATCCAACGATCAACACGCCGAACCTTTCGAAAATGGTGCGCGACGGGCTGAACCTGCCGCAGTTCTACTGCGGCTCCTCCGCCTGCAGTGCCTCCCGGTATTCGCTGCTCACCGGCCGCAATCCTTTTCGATCAGGGCTCGACTCATGGGTGCTCGGTCCGGATTCAAAGAAGTATCTTCATCCAAACGAAATCACGCTCGCCGAGGGGCTGAAGCACTCGGGTTACGCCACGGGAATGTTCGGCAATTGGCATCTGGGGACGCCCTGCAAGGCCAACGACATGGCGGTCGAGGCGCTGCCTCTGGCGCACGGATTCGATCAATGGCTCGGCACCAATGTTTCCCACGACCTTACTCCCGGAGTGGATCTGATTCAGAGCAATCCTTCCGCGAGCGATCCAGTAGTCGGCTATGAGACGCTAGAAAAGAACGTTGGAGGGAATGGGCCGGTGCTCGAGGGACTCACGAAGCGCTATTCCGATGCCGCCATTGATTTCATCCGGGCGAAAAAGGACGGACCACTCCTGGTGTATCTCGCACCGAACTTCCCCCATCTGCCGGTCCACGCCTCGGCCGAGTTCAAGGGCACCTCGTTGCGCGGGCTCTATGGGGACTGCATCGAGGAGATCGACGCCAACCTCGGTCGTCTGCGCTCTGCGATCGAGCAGGCTGGCATCGCGGAAAACACCCTCATCATTTTCGCGTCCGACAACGGTCCTTGGGTCAAGTATCAGAACACCGCCAAGGATCCGAAATACGGGGAGGCCCGATTACTGATTGGCTCCGCCGGATCGTTCCGTGATGGCAAGGGCTCCACCTGGGAGGGCGGTCAGCGCGTGCCGGGCGTCTTCTGCTGGCCGGGCACGATCCGTCCGGGGACGGTGGTGTCGGCCTCCGCCAGCACGCTCGACATCCTGCCAACGGTCTTTGCTCTGGCTGGCGAGCCGCTGCCCTCGGACCGCACGATCGACGGTCGGGACATCCGCCCCTATTTCCATGCCGATACCTTTCCGGGCACGGTGCCGAGCTTCGCATTTTTTTATTCCGGCTTTGGCGACAACTCGATCGGGGCCGTCCGGCGCGGTCCGTGGAAACTTCACGTCCGCATCCAATCACAAACGGGAAGCGACTACGGCTTCACCGCCTCAGTCACCAAGCCGCTGCTCTTCAATGTTGAAGAGGATCCGGGCGAGTGTTTCAACCGGGCTGAAGAGCAGCCGACGAAAGTCAGTGAGCTGAAAAACCAGCTGAAGGCCTTCACGGATTCAGCGGCGGTGGAAGGCTCGTTTTGGAAGCCATAGGAGTCCAAGCGGCGGACTTTTCCCTGGCGTCATGAACGCCGGAGGCATAGGTGCAGAACTGTGATAATAGGCATTCCGAGTGAGATCAAGGCACAGGAAAGCCGGGTGAGCATGATTCCCGGCTCTGTGATGGATTTGGTGAAGCGTGGTCACCGGGTGCTCGTTCAGAGAGGAGCGGGAGAAGGCGCCAGCTATGACGATGCGCTTTATCAAGCCGCTGGGGCGGAGTTGGTGGAAACGGCAGAGGAGGTCTTTGCGACCGCGGAGATGATCGTGAAAGTCGAGGAGCCGCAGCCAGAGGAGATCGCGATGCTGCGTCCGGATCATCTGCTTTTCACGTATCTCCACCTCGACGCCAACATATCGCTGACGGAAGGCTTGATGACCTCCGGATGCACAGCCATCGCCTACGAGACCATCGAGGTGAACCGCCGTCTTCCCTTGCTCGAACCGATGAGCGAGATCGCAGGCCGCATGTCTGCGATCGTCGGATCTATCATCTCGCCAAGCATCGTGGCGGCCGCGGGATTCTGTTAGGCGGTGTCCCCGGCGTTGCGCCCGGCCGCGTGGTTGTGCTTGGTGGCGGCACGGCGGGCGTGAACGCGGCCCGCGTCGCCACCGGCATCGGCGCGGTGCTGGTCCCCGGTGCACGCGCTCCTAAGTTGCTCAATCGCGAAATGCTGCGCCTGATGCCGAAGGGCAGCGTCTTTGTCGACATTGCCGTCGACCAAGGTGGCTGCTCGGAAACGACGCGCCCGACCACCCACGATAATCCGACCTACGAGGAGGAAGGTGTGCTCCACTACTGCGTCGCCAACATGCCCGGCGCATACTCGCGCACGGCCACACGGGCCCTGAACAACGTCACCCATCCGTGGACGATTCTCATTGCTGAAAACGGCCTGCAGGCCGCCTGCAAGAAGTGTCCGGACCTTCTGAAAGGCATCAACACCGCCGGAGGAAAACTGACCTGCGAACCTGTTGCCAGTGCCCACGGAATCGCTTTCGTGGAACCGTCTGTGGCAATAGGCTAATGCTTATCCCACCGGGAGGTCTGGAAGTCGAGTTCCCAGCGCTGCTCAGGGATTCGTTTTGCCGAAGAGGCCGTCGAAGAACGCCCTCATCGCGTCCCAGGATTCGTGGTCGGCCTCCTCATTGTAGGCAGCCCCCTTCGAGGGGTCGTTTCCAGCGGCAAGCTGGGTGAAGGAATGAACGGCACCGGGATAGAGCACGACCTTCGAGTCCACGCCAGCGGCTTCCATTTCCTTCTTCAAGGCTTCGACTTGCGCGGCGGGAGCGAAAGGGTCATCCGCGCCATGAAGCACCAGCACTTTGGCCTTCACGCCATTCCTGGCAGCGGCGAATCCCTCGGCGGCATCAAGGCTGCCATGGAAGGAAACGACGCCTTTCAGATCGACACCGGCACGGGCGAGCTCCAGAGCACCCATGCCACCGAAGCAATAGCCGATCGCGCCGAGCTTGGAGGCATCGGTGTGCTCGTCCTTCGTCAACTGCTCAAGCGCGGCCATCAGGCGGGCGCGGTAAAGTTTTCGGTCAGCCTTATACTTCCCGGCTTCCTGACCGGCGGCGGGCGGCACGGGACGGATGCCCTGGCCATAGATATCCGCAGCAAAGACATTGTAGCCGAGCTTCGCCAGCATCCTGCTACGCTCTTTCTCGTAGTTCGTCAGGCCGGTCCACTGGTGGACTACCAGCACACCCGGGCGCTTGCCGGCGAAAGCATCGTCATAAACGTGGCAGCCCTCGAGCTTCGTGCCGTCTTGCTCGTAAATGACGGTTTTCTCCACCGGAGCGGCGGAAGCGAACGAGGAACAGGCAAGGAGGCAGGCAAGGATCTTGGACATGCCCGAGCAACGCCTCATCCCGGCACCTTGTCAAACGATCAGGGCGAGAGCGTGATGTCATCGATTGGAGTCCATTGTCCCATCCCGCTGAGCAGATCCAGGTGTGCGATGAGTCAAGCGAACGGAACGTGTCGAGTGCCCCAAACCGTCAACGGGTTTGCCTGAGCAGTCGAGAAACGAACCGGATGCGGGCAGATAGGCGGGGTGCGTCGGATTGCTTCCCGACCGAGCAGCCGTGATTTCCTCTTCAGCCGCCGACCGCCTTGAGCGAGTTAAGATATTCGATCAGCGAGATGAAATCCTCGACGCTCAGTCCAGCGGCGAGGCCGGGCGGCATCATCGACTGCGCCTGATGGGCCTCGGTCTTCACGTCGGCCCGCTTCACCTTCATCACCTGTCCGGCGATGTTGCGCATCGCGATCACTCCATCCGCCTCACCCGTCACGAAACCCATGTTCACGGTACCGTCATTCATGGTCAGCAGCACGGTCTGGAAACCTTGGGCAACGACTTTGCTCGGCTCCAGCACGGAGTCGATTAGGTAGTCGCGTGTGAACTTCGCGCCGGCTGCGCCAAGATACGGCCCCTTCTGCTCGGCATTCGGATCGACGCTGTGGCAGGCGATGCAGCCCTGCGCGGTGAACAGTCGCTGACCGGTGGCCACGTCGCCCTTCGCCGCCATCGCACTTTTCATGACATCGGCAGCAGAAAGCTCACCTATCTTTTTTCCCGCTCCGGTGGTGGCGGCACCAAGCCCCATTGCGGCCTTCGCGGCGGTGATGAGAATCTCGTTGTCGCTGTTGATTCCGGCGTCGATCTGTTTGTCGAAACCGGAGAGATTCAGATCGCGGATGGCGTGAAACAGGCCGACCTCGCGCGGGTTTTTGTCCAGTTCGTCCTGAACTTTCTTTTTCGAGTTCGGCTTTGCAAGAGGGCTGTTCAGCACGGTCAGCATCGACATCCACGCGATCCCGCTGGCGGCATCACTCTGCTTGGCAGCGACATCCCGGAGCTGCGGAATTTCTTCGCCCCGCTTCGGATCGTTGACGAAATCACTGACCAACTGGCCGACCGCGGCTGGTGCCCCCGATTCCGCGCTGATGACGGCGAGAATCGCGAGCTTCGAGGTGGTCACCTGACCATCGGGCGCCTTGTCGATCGCGTGATAGCACGCGACCCGTTCGTCCCAGGGGCGCTTGGGGTCTTTGGCGGCGTCAAGAACGACACCCAGCTGCGGGCCGTCGATCTCGGCCATGCCGAGCGCCACCGTCAAGAGATCGATTTCGGCGAGCTTGAACTCCGCGACCGGCAGCCGGTTTTTCGAGAGCAGTTCAACCAAGGCGGGATGATCCGCAGAGGGAACCCGGGCGAAGTTACGCTCGATCGCTTCCTTGATGCGCGGCGAGGCTTCCCAGGTCTTCGGCTCGTAATACGGTCCGCGGTCGTCCGGGCGCGTACTCCACCACGAGTTGAGGTCCCACTTTTTTTCGACATTGAAGAGGCGTGCCAGAGCTCCGAGTGCCCCGATGCGGACCGCTGGGTCCGTGGTGGCGTCGGCGATCTTGATCAACCCTTCGACTGCCTCGGTGCCGTGGATTTCCTGAAGCGCCTTGAAGGCGATCGGGCGCATCGCCGGATCACCCAAGGCATCGAAACAAGCCTTGGTGTTGCCGATGCGGGCCAGCGATTTCACCGCCGTGAGCGTGAGACGATAGTGGGCACCGGTTTCGAGCTTCGATTCATCCGTCGGCCAGGTCGCGGCTGCCGCGAGGATCTTTGGCGCGGCCTCCTTGTCGCCGATTCGGGCCAGTCCGATCAGCGCCTGAAGACGGACCCGGGGATTCTGATCCGCGAGTGCGTCAAGGTAGGCTTGGGTCGGCACGCCGTTGAGCTCGCTCAGGCGGTCCGCCATGGCACGCAGGGCGAATTCCCTGACCGTGGCATCGGCGACCAGCTCGGCGAGTGGCTTGGTACTATCCTTGCCGTAGAGCTGCTTCAGCGTGAAAATTGCAGCAACCCGGGAATAAAGCGCCTGCTTGGTATCTTTCGCCAACTCGAGGACCTTTTCGGCGAAGATCGGCTTTTTGCCACGGGCAAGGATTTCGCGCTGGGCCTCCAGCCGCTGCACCGCACTCCGGGAGCCTAACAAACCCGCGAGCGCATCGTCCTGCACCTTGGTGACATCGACATACTTCGCCGGCGTTTCAGTCGTGCAGATGACCTGCTGGATCATGCCGACTTTTGACTTTGCATCGAAGCTGAAACCCCCATTCCTCCAATCGACGAGGTAGAGCCGGGAAAATCCATCGACATCGATGTCGATCGCGCGCGGCAGCTTCTGAAACTCCTCTTGCTGGGCCACGAACGAAGCTTCGAAGGGCTTCATCGGATGCCGATAGATGTTTCCGGTCGTCCAGTCACAGGTATAGACCGAGTCGCCGAAGTCCTTCGGGAAACCGGGCTCGTGGAGGTAAAGCCCGCCGGTGCCGGAGCCGCCACCGTAGTCGGCCAATGGCTGGATCGCCTCATCGGCGAAGTGTTGATACAGCCGCGGATAGCCGTGGTCACCGAGCTCGGTGAAATGATGAAAGCGTGTGTTCCAGCCCTTGCCGTCGTTCGTGTTGTCGCGCGTGAACGCGTCGAGATACGGGGAGATCGCGACGTCCACGATGTTGCGCGTATTGAGCGCAAAGGGCTCCATTTCCGATCCGTCGGGGCGCACGCGCACCACGCCGCCACCTTGGAGGGTGAAGTGCTTTCCATCTGCTCCCACGGCGTCCGGCATTCCGAAGTCTCCCACCGCCACATAAAGCCAGCCGTCGATCCCCATCCGCACGCCATTGGTCGTGTGGTCCGCGCCGCGCGGGTGTTCGATGCCCCAGCCGAAGCCCTTGACGAGCTGCTTCGTCTCGTCGGCGACGCCGTCACCATTCGTGTCGCGATAGCTGCTCAAGAAAGGCGGGTGGATCAGGTAAAGGGTGCCGCCGGTGAAATGGCCACCTCGCGGGCTGCTCACGTCCGGCACGTAGTCGATGAACTTGTCGGCCTTGCCGTCCCCATCGGTGTCCGTGGCCCGGATGATCTTGCCATACCCGGGGACGTGGCCCAGCGACCCGTTCTTGTCCGAGGAAATATATAAATCCCCATTCGCAGCGGCGCTGGCCGCAGTTGGATACTCCACTTCCGGAGGCCCGGCGTAGTCGCGGATGACGAATCCTTCGGGCAGGCCCATGGCAGCAGGGGCAACGAGCAGCAGGGCAAAGGGAAAGGCGGTCTTCATGAGGTGTGCCAATACGGGCCGGATTCCGCGATTTTTCAACTCCATTCCCACGACAGGCTTGCCAGCCGTCGTTCGGTTTCGTCAAACCCCCTTCGTGAATCAGGCCTTCATCCTCGGCGCTGGACTCGGCACTCGCCTGCGGCCGCTGACCGACCGACTCCCCAAACCCCTGATTCCGCTCTTCCACCAGCCCCTCGCCGCCTGGGCGATGGACGCCTGCCGGTCCGCGGGCATCAGACGCTTCGCGATCAATACGCATCATTTGCCCACGGAGTGGGAATCGCTCCGATCCGCGATCCACGATCCCCAATCCACGATCGATCTCTTCCATGAGCCCGTGCTCCTCGAAACCGGCGGTGGTTTGAAAAACATCTCCGCCTGGATCGGAAACGAGCCGTTGCTCATTCACAACGGCGACATCTTCTCGACCCTACCACTCGACCAGCTCATCGCCGCCCACGCAGCGTCCGGTCTGCCCGTCACTCTCGCGGTGCGTTCCGAAGGCGAGGCCAGGCATCTCGCGCTCGATGCCCGGGCCACCCGCGTTACCGACATTCGGGAAAAGCTCGGCCGCGCCTCCGGCACCCATGTCTTCACCGGCATCTACTGCATCTCCCCGGAGTTCCTCAAACTGATTCCGGCTCGCGAAAAAGTCTCCGTCATCCCCGCCTTTCTCGAACTCGCCGCTGCCGGGAAACTTGGGGCCGTCGTTCTCGATGAGGGCGTTTGGATGGACCTCGGCAACCGCGCCAGCTACCTTCAGGCCCACCGTGATCTGGATCTCGGTCCCGCCATCCACCCTGGCGCATGCGTGTCGCCCGAGGCTGTCGTTGAGCGCTCCATCATCGGCCCCGGTGCCGTCATCGAAAGTGGAGCCATCCTCCGCGACAGCATTGTCTGGCCCGGCTGCCACGTGGCCAGCGGCGCGGAGTTGGATGGCTGCATCGTGTTTTCCGGAGAGAAGGTCACCGGGAAGCATCGCGATGTGGATCTGTGAGAAGTAGAGCAAGTTTGAAACTTGCCTGTGGATATGACAGTCCGGCTTGGGCAGTCGCAGCGCAGCGAAGCCCGCCAACAGATGTTTCAGGAGCCTCCCGCCAAAAGTAAACTCCTAGCAGTCCTGGCAGTCCCCTTGACAACCCGCAAATCCCCGCCGTACCGGGGACAGTTCGCGACCGTGAAGGCGAACCGCTGCCAAAAGAAATCTCGGCAAAGCGGAGTCGAAGGTTAGCTTCACGACCATCCGGAATCCGTCCGTATCTCCCTTTCAGCGACTCCCACCTCAAAAGCAAATTCCCAGCAGCTCGATGACCTCCTTCAATTTAAACCCGACTTGGCGTTCAATGCCCGCCCGCCCGATCGGCTTGATGGGATTGATTGTTTCTTTGTTTGTCATCCCCCGGCTTTCACTCGGTCAGCAGGCCGATCCACCTCCGGTAAAGGGCTTCCTGGAAATTGCACACGACCCCAAGGCGTTCGCAGGCCAGAAGAAGACGATCTCGGCGGTCATCCGCTCGGTGGACGCGAAAAATGCCGACGATGCTTACAAAAAAGTGATGGCCGACGATGCGCTGGTTCTTTCCGGCGGCGGCCCTGAATCGATTTCCGACATCACTCCGCTCGCAGGTTTCAAGAATCTGAAAACACTGGTGCTCTACAACAATCACATCAGTGACATCACTCCTCTGGCGAACCTGACCAATCTCCAAACATTGCGGCTCGAAATCAACCGCGTCTCCGACATCAGCCCGCTGAAGAGCCTCACGAATCTTGAAAGCCTACAAATTGACGACAATCAGATCTCCGATCTCGGCCCGCTCGCCGGGCTTGCCCATCTGCGGACGCTGTGGATCATGCGCAACAAGGTAAAGGATATCGCCCCTCTAGCGGGTTTGGCTGCGTTGCAGGACCTTTACCTGAGCGGCAATCCCGTCACGGATCTGGCTCCGCTCACCCACACGTCCGTTTCAGACATACGGCTAAGCAATCTCGGCATCGAGGATGTCTCGGCGCTCCGCGACATCAACCAGAACATCACGGCCTCCATCAATCTCGATCTGAGCAAGAACAAGATTCGTGACGTCGCATCGCTGGCCCACCTTGATCGCGTCACCACTGTGGACCTTTCCGATAATCGCATCACCGACATCAGCCCGTTCGCCGATTCCAAATTCAACTTCCTGGATCTCCACAGCAACCAGATCACGGACATCAGCTCGTTTGCCCATTCCAAATTCAGCCATCTGGATCTCCGCAACAACCGGATCACGGATGTATCGGCGCTTTCGACCCTCTCTACAACCTACGTGGATGTGAGAAACAATCCCATCAAGGACTACAGGCCACTGATTGCCCTTCTCGGTGCGCATCCGGGTGTCGGGATTCTGGCCGACCCTGGATTTGAAAAGGCGTTGAGCGATAGCGTGCCAGCCCGCCCCGAACTCGCCAAATCTCCCCTCCTCGGACGTTGGCGCACCGATCCCATCGAAACAGGAGAATTCGGAACGCTGGTGGTATGGATGCGGTTCGAGGCAAATGGGCTTTGTCATTCGTCCTTAAACGCTCCCGGAGCCACAGACGGAATCTCCCCGCCTCGGCATGGTCGTTACAGCACCGCAGCGGAGGTTTTGACTCTCCAGTGGGGTGATGCTGAAGCCGAAAAACAAGAAATGAAAATCAATGGCCGGCAGTTGACTCTTGGGAAACAGGACCAGGCCATGAAATTCAAGAAGGTCGACTGAGCCTCTGAAAATCAGCGCTTACTAAAAATGGTGGTTCATCCACGCGGTGGCCAGCCCGAGCAGAACAATGGCAGCGAGTATCAGGCTCCCCGGTAAAAACAGGCCTGCCAGCATGAAACCCATCGCCACAATCACTAGCAGCAGGCTGAGAGCCGTGAAATAGCGGGTCCTGTTCATGGAATCAGCCGTCTCCGGTTCCCCGATGCGACTCCTACGCCTCCACGATCCGGGACGAAAAGCTGGACCTGATGCTGGCGGAAGAAGCGGAGAAATTTATCGCCGCGCAGAAAGAAGGGCAGCCGTTTTTCCTCTATCTCGCTTGGGAAGCTCCGCACAACCCGATCAACCCTGCGCAGGAATTTCGGGGCAAGAGCAAGGCCGGCATTTAGGGCGACTACGTCCAGCAACTCGATCATTGCGTGGGCCGCGTGCTGGACGCTCTGGAAAAGCAGGGGCTGGCCAAGAACACCCTCGTCATTTTCACGAGTGACAACGCGGGTCGTTACGAAGGGTCAGTCATGCGTGCCGGACACCGCACGAATGGGGAACTGCTTGGCCAGAAGACCGATGCATGGGAAGGTGGGCATCGGGTGGCACTGGTCTCACGCTGGCCGGGACACGTCCCCGCAGGCAGCGAGCGGAAGGAGCTTTTCCACCAAGTGGACCTGATGGCCACGCTGGCGGAGGCGGGTGGCATCAAGATCCCGGTCAAGCGATCCGAGGCCATCCTTCATGGCACCGGCAGTCTGGTGCTGCGCAAGGACTGGTGGGTCTTCATCCCTCGTCAGGGCTCTGGCGGAAAGACCGTGCCCGAGCCGACCAAACCCTTCGGCCTGCATTACGCTGACATGGGCTTTCAAAACGGCGACGTCGATGAAAACGGCCAGATCAAGCCCGACACACCGAAAGAGCAACTCTACGACCTTGCCAAGGATCTGGGCCAGCACAGCAATCTGGCCAGCAGCGATCCGGAGCGGTTGAAAGCCATGCGGGAGCGTTTCGCCGAACTCACCAAAGGCTACAAGCCGGCTGCGGGTGCGGGAGAATGAGTCCGCCCCTTGTCCGCGGTGGTCAATGGACAGCGTTGACCGGATGGCGGCGGGCGGCGAAGTTCCTCCGCCATGACGGACGTGATCGTAGGCATCGACCTCGGAACCACCAACTCGGCGGTGGGTGTGGTGGAGTCGGGCTTTCCGATTCTGCTGGCGGATGAGGAGGGAAAGCGGATCACGCCAAGCGCGGTGTGGATCAGCCGCGAGGGAGGCATCGAGGTCGGGCGAAAGGCGTTGCGTCGTCGCACGCTGGAGCCAGGCCGGGTGGTGACGAGCATCAAGCGGCTGATGGGACGTCGCTTCGGTGAGGAGTCGGAATTCTGCGTGCCGATGACGCCGATGAGTGAGGGAGGAATATCGGTGCTGGGCCGCACGCCCGAGGCGATCAGCGGGGAGATTCTAACAGAGTTGAAACGGATCGCCGAGTGGAGGTTGGAGAAAACGATCAGCAAGGCGGTGATCACCGTGCCGGCGTATTTCAACGACGCCCAGCGCGCGGCGACGAAGCGCGCCGGAGAGCTAGCGGGGTTGGAAGTCGTGCGCATCCTCAACGAGCCAACCGCAGCCGCGCTGGCCTACGGGCTCGACAAGCTGGGCGAGAAGGCGCGGGTGGCGGTCTATGATTTCGGCGGCGGAACCTTCGATCTCTCGATCCTGGAAATGCAGGACGGGGTCTTTCAGGTTCTGGCGACCCATGGCGACACCCGGTTGGGCGGCGACGATCTCGACCTGGCACTGGCGACGAAGGCGGCGGCATCAGCAGATGTGGATTTCCACTCGCTGGATGATGCGGCGAAAGTGAAATTCCTCGAAGAAGCGGAGCGGGTGAAGCAAGTCCTCTCCAGCGAGGGATCGGCGATGTTCCGGGTTCCTTTCTACGAGGGTTCCAGTAGTTTGGAGATGGAGGTCACACGCGCCGGATTCGAAGCGATGATGAAGCCGTGGATCGAGCGGACGCTGCGGCATTGCCGTCAAGCGCTGGCGGATGCGGATCTGACACCAGCGGATCTCAATGCGGTGGTGCTGGTCGGCGGCAGCACCCGGATCCCGGCAGTGAGGGCGGCGGTGACGGAACTTTTCGGGAAAGAGCCTGACCTTTCCCAGCATCCGGACGAGGCGATCGCGCTCGGTGCTACCATTCAGGCGGGGGTGATGAGCGGCAGCCTTCGAAAGATGGTGTTGTTAGATGTGACGCCGCTGAGCCTGGGGATCGAGACTTTCGGAGGCCTGATGAACGTGCTGATCCCGCGCAACACGACGATCCCCTGCAAGGCGGGCGAAATGTTCACGAACGCGGCCACCGGCCAGCAGTCGATGCGAATCCGCGTGCTGCAGGGTGAGCGCGAGATGGCGCGCGACAACTGGGAGCTTGGCAAGTTCGAGGTCGGCTTCGAGCCACTGACGAAAGGCCAGGCGCGGGTCGGCGTGCAGTTCCGGATCGATGAGAACGGCATCCTCGAGGTGCTGACGCGGGACGTTTCAACCGGGATCGATACGGTGGTGAAAATCGAGAGTGCGGCGGTGAATGTGGACGATGAGGCGGTCGAGGCGATGGTCAGCGAATCGGTCGAACACGCCTTCGACGACATGGCTGAGCGCATTTTCACCGAGGCGCGGCTGAAGGCCGAGGAGTTGCTGCCGGCAGTGGAGATGGTGCTTTCCCAGGGGCTGCCCTCGGACGAGGAGCGCGTCGAGATTGAGGCCGCAAGCGCGGCGGTTAGATCGGCGCTGGCCACCGGGTCGGCGAATCCGCTGAAGGCGGCCGTGCAGCGCCTCGATCAGGCCACCGAGGCTCTTGCGGCGCGCTTGGTGGAGAAGGCGATGGAGGATGCGCTCGACCGAAGATTGGTTGGTGGCTGAGTGATCCCGGCTTGCGTTCGCCGGGGATGCGTTGAAATTAGGCCGCCAGTCCGCATGTCCGAGCCTTCGTCCACCCTTGGTCCAACTTCCACGCACGAGCACGCGGCGTGGGATGATGCGGAGTGGTTGGAGTCCGCCGAGCCGACGCTGATGACTGCGTTGGAAGAACCCCAGCAGATCGCGCCCAGGGCCTTGTTGCCTGAGCCCCGCAGGTTTTCCGAGCCGGTGACGAACAAACCGGAAGGTCTCAGGATTGAGCCGCGCGCGGCGATTCGGCTTCCTGGGGAGGGCGAGGCGCCACCCAGTCGCAAGATCGAGATCACCGAACACGGCAAGGGGATCATCCGACTGGAAAGCGAGCCTCCGGTTCTGGCGGTGGCGAGACTCGACGTGCTGCCATTGCTCCAACCCCGAAACGCCAAACCTCTGATCAAGCAGTCGAAATTTTCTGCGGAGTGGGGGAAAGCGGGCAAGCACTCGCAGCGGTGGCTGTGGTGGTCGGCTGGTGGCATTCTGACTCTGGTGCTCGTCGGCTTGGCAATCCAACCCCTCCTGATCAACAAGGATCAGAATCGGACGGCGGACTCATTTCGATCGATCCAGGTGGTGGAGGACGTGGTCGCGGTCGAGGACCCGACGGTCTATTTTTCCGAAAATCCGGCCCAGGTGCTCACGGAGATCCAGGACTCGTTGGGAAAGTATGCCCGAGCCCGCAGCTTGGAAGAGGCTCTGCCGATGATCAGGCACGGAACGAGCCTCAAGGAGGAACTCTCGAAGCACTGGAAGCCTTGGCCGGTCCCTGGTGATTGGGCGGTGTCGGACGACGCTGCGATCACTTATGATTCGGTCGGGAAAATTCCATACGCGATTGTGGCAGGAACCTTGCCGGACTTCAGCGCCTATCGGGTTTTTCTGGTCCGGGAACAGGGCCGGATGCTGGTGGATTGGGAGGCCACGCTCGGGCTGGGAACAAGAACCTTCATGGAGATGAGGGATCCGGCCATTCAGGCAGCCGAGTTGCGGGTGGTCATGACCCCGGTTGGATTTTACTCACTCACGTTTCCGGAGGTCCGCTATTGCGCGTACCGACTCGACTCCAGCGCCGACGAAACCTCGCTCTGGGGTTACGTCGAGCGTGGCAGTCCGGCGGCGCTCGCGCTGGAGGAGATTTTTAACGAGAAAGCGATTTTTTCTGACAAGCCACGCGAGCAGATGGTGCGCCTGCGCCTGAAGCGGGGTGCGCCTGAAGCGGCTTCCAACCAATGGTTGGTGATGGACGTGCTTCACAAGGGCTGGGTCACCCCGTAGAACTTTTCCTGTGAGCAAAGAAAGCCAAGGATGGTTCCACTGCGGCCGGTGCGGCCAATTGTTTCAAGCACCGCTCGACGCGAAGGACCGAACGTGTTCGTCCTGCGGGCGCGATCCTTCCACCTTTGGCGAGAAGACGGCGAAATCCGGACCAACCGGCTACGCCCCCTTGGCAGAGAGACGGGCCAGCACAGCGGAGGAAGGTCCCTTGCCACAAAAACGCGCCATCCGAAAACGCCGCCCGAGTTCCCTGATCTACAAGATCCTCGCAGGCTGGCTGGTGTTCATTCTCCTCCTGATCTTCCTCGCCAAGCGATTATCGCAGGACGATGAAAAGCTCGGCATGCAGGTCCGAAACTCGCAGGTCGTAAAAAATGGCCCACTGGGAGATGAGGAGCTGGCGATCCTGGACGAGGCCATGCCGCAATGCGCGCGCTGCCTCGGAGGATTCCTCGGCTCGGGCACTCCCGAAGAGCGCAACCAGTTCGTGTGGAAGCCGATCAGCGTGGCCGGAAAAATGGCTCGGTTCTACGGCATGAATCCGCTGTCACAGGTCAATCCCACCGATGTGAAGAACACCGCAAAGCGGCTGCTCCAACTGGAGACCGGCCCCGCGATCATCACCGAGTGGGAAGTGGTCGATGGTCGGAAACTGGATGCGGTTTTCTACAAAGAGGATGGCGAATGGCGGCTCGATTGGGAACAGTTCGTCCGCTATGGAGAGTTGCCATGGCCTCTTTTTCTAGCCGGCAGTGGTGGCGCCACGGGAGAGTTCCGGGTGATGGCGCGGAGCAAGAGGGTCGATGAGAAATCCTCCGGCAACTTGCTCAGCATCGTGCTCTATAGTCCCCGCTTCGGCTACCCTGGTGATCCGGGGAATGCCTCGCCGGAATTTCTCGTTCCGCGCGACAGCGAGGATGGCCGCCTTCTCGCCGCCGCCTTCCGGGCGGAGCGCGGAGGCAAAAGCCCGTTCGATGGAGCCCTCGCCGCCGGTGATCCCGATGGCATGATCCGCCTCCGGGTGAGAGTGAAGCGGACCGATAGCGAGAAGGGTCGCGTCTTGACCTTGGAGAGGGTGATCGCCTGCCATTGGCTTGCCAACGATGAGCCAGGACTGGCGCCGCTCTCGGAGCAGCAGGTCCTCGACGACGAAGCCACCTTGCGCGATACCGATCAGCCTCCCGCTCACACGGAGTGAAGCAAGGCCGCCCGCATGAAGGGTAGCGGGTCGGTCTGCGGGAACCAGTGCTGAAAGGCGAGCACACCTTGATGAAGCAGCAGCGATAAGCCGTTGGAAGTTCTGGATCCCGCAAGATTCGCTGCTGCCAGCAGGGGCGTCACAGCAGGGCGGTAGATGGTGTCATACACACAAAGCCCGGACCTCAGGCAGCCGTCCGGAAGGGGTGAGCCGTCACCTCGCTTCAGGCCCACCGAGGTCGTATTGACGACCAGATCACAGCGTTCGCAACTGGCTTTGAGTTCAGGGTCGTCGAACGACAAGACAGTCACCACAGTCACCGGGCCCAGTGCCCGAAGCCGTTCCGCCAAGGGGCCGAGCTTCTCCAAGGTCCGGTTCACCAGCACCAGACTCGGCACTCCCTGCAACGCACATTGGGTCGCGATCGCCTGGCCTGCCCCGCCACCTGCTCCGGCGATGAGGACGTTGAATGCGGACAGTGGAAGTTCGAAATCGTCGCTGATGGCCCTCACAAAGCCTGGCCCGTCCGTATTGAATCCGTGGAGACCGTCCGATTCGAAGCGGATCGTGTTGACCGCTCCCAGCGATCGAGCCTCAGGGTGGATGTGATCACAGGCGGCCAGCGCCTCGAACTTGTGCGGCACCGTCACGTTGCAGCCGATGAACCCCAGTGCCTTCATCCGCGAAAACGCCTCCGCCACGTGACCGGGTGGAACGTCAACCTTGATGTAGCGGGCGTCGATCCCAAGGGCGTCCAAGGCCGGTTGGTGCATGCCGGGCGAAGATGAATGCGCGACCGGATGTCCGATCACCGCCAGACGCGCGGGCTTGCCATGCCCGGCATCCAGCAACTCGCGGGAAAGCAGGTCGTCGAAGGTATAGAGGGGGCTCATCGGTCAGAGTGAGAGAACATCATTGAGGCGCTCGAGTCGCACCAAGGAGCGCTCTTTCCCCAACAGCCTGAGCATGTCGCCAAGGTCGGGGCCGCCCGATTTTCCGCTGAGTGCCACGCGGACCGGAAACATGAGCTGGCCGGGCTTGGCTCCACCTGCCTTCGCCGTGTCGCCGATCGCTTGCTTCGCAGACTCGGCCGACCATTCTGTTAGATCCGAAAAGGACGCCACAAGGGACTTCAGCAAGGGAGCCGCCTGCGGGTTGTCCCTCACCTTTTCAAGCGCTTCGGTTTCGTAGGCGAATCTGTCATGCAGCAGGAAGCCAATCGCGTCCGGCACATCCTGAAGCAGCCGGACCTTTGCCTTCACCGTCGCTGCCACCGCCTCGAAATTCCCGCTAACTGGCAGGCCTGCGGATTCCACGAAAGACCGCGCCGCGTTGGCAAAGGCCTCGTCGGAGAGTTCCATCAGGTGCTGCTGGTTCAGCCACGCGCATTTTTCCGCATCGAAACGCGCGGGCGAGCGGTTCACGGCCTCCAGCGAAAAGCGTTCGATCAACTGAAACAGCGTGAAGACCTCCTCCTCGGTCTTCGAGGACCAGCCCAGAAGCGCGAGGAAATTCACCACCGACTGCGGCAGGAACCCTTGTCGCGGATAGTCGCCGACGGCCGCGCCCTCATCGCGCTTTGACATCTTCGAGCCGTCCACGTTCAGGATCAGCGGGATATGGGCATACAGCGGCGGAGCAGCCCCAAGTGCTTCGAAAAGTTGCAAGTGCTTCGGCGTGTTCATCAGGTGGTCCTCGCCGCGGATCACGTGGGTGATTTTCATTTCGATGTCATCGACGACATTGACGAAGTGAAACACGTAGGAGCCGTCCGAGCGCTTGACCACCATGTCCGGCGTGTTGCTTTCGTCTGCGTAGTTGATGGTGATCTCGCCACAGACGAGGTCATTCATGGTGACGGGCTTGCGCTCGAACCGGAACCGCCACGCGCCATCGTCCTCATAAACGCGGTCATGCGCCCTCAGCACCTCAAACCAATTGTCGTAAATGGCGCGGCGCTCACTCTGGAAATACGGACCGTGCTGACCACCGGCCTCCGGGCCTTCGTCCCAGTCGAGTCCCAGCCAGCGCATCCCGGAAAAGATCGCATCGCGTGCCTCGGCGGTATTGCGCGCCTCATCGGTATCCTCCACGCGGAGCACAAAGGTTCCGCCATGATGCCGGGCGAACAGGAAATTGAACAGGGCAGTGCGCGCACCACCGACATGGAGATAGCCGGTCGGCGATGGGGCGAAGCGGGTACGAACGGACATGTGGACGGTGTAAGCCCGGAGGATCGCTTCGTCCAGACCTAGCCACTTCTGCGCACCGGATCTAATTCCGCTCTTGGCATGGATCGGCGGAGCTTATAGCCATGAACATGCTTCTACCAAAGAAATCGGGATTCGCTACCTGCCTGGCAGCCTTGCTATTGCTAATCGCGCCCGAGGGTTTCGCGCATGGCACCGTGACACCGTTTCCGAAGCTGGTGCAGGACGGAATCCCGCTTGCGAACCTATCGTCCACCACGCCTGACGCCCAAACGGTTTATCGGGTGGAAATCCCTGCTGGAGTGAGTTCGTTCAAGGTTGCCACTAGTGGAGGGAAGGGAGATTGCGATCTTTACGTCCGCTTCGGTGCCCATCCTGACCTGGAAGAGAGCGTCTATGACGCGTCCAGCGAGGGAGCGACCAACGCTGAATCGGTGACCATGGCA
>Ga0114958_10001583_pt1 | contig 17690 bp, 17 predicted proteins | sample C_130208_EF_Meta_FD_89577 | JGI IMG/M metagenome (GOLD analysis project Ga0114958, IMG submission 89577) | Freshwater microbial communities from Lake Croche, Canada to study carbon cycling - C_130208_EF_MetaG | ecosystem: Environmental > Aquatic > Freshwater > Lake | place: Lake Croche, Canada...
CTGCGCTAGCCGCTGCTCGTGCACTACTCGATGAGACTCAAAACTTACCACTTGGTGATCGTGAACGATTATTTGGATATATCGAGGGTGGTGGAAAAATCATACTCACAGAACCTCAGGCGCTACTCACGGCGGCGTCTAAAATGCCTGGGCTTGATGGGCAGAAGATGTCAAAGTCCTATAACAATACTATTGCGTTGCGTGAGACCCCTGAGAATGTGACCAAAAAAATTAAGACAATGCCAACGGACCCGGCCCGCATTAAGCGCACAGATCCAGGAGACCCCTCCAAATGTCCTGTTTGGCAGTTACACCTTGTTTATTCAGATGATGCTAAAAGAGGCTGGGTTCAAGAGAACTGTCGAAGTGCCGGAATTGGATGCTTAGAATGTAAACAACCTGTAATTGATGCAATTATTAAAGAACAAGGTCCTATGCGGGAACGCGCTGAAAAATATTTGGACGACCCAACTTTAGTAAGAAATATTATTGCTGACGGTTGTGAAAGTGCCAGAAAAATGGCCCAAGAAACCTTGCGCGATGTTCGTGAGGTTATGGGCCTTAATTACTCGTGAAATGAGTTTTTAACAATAAAGTAAATAAAACTGATGTCATAAATATTTAATGACTTGACAGTCTAATGTAATAGGCGTTCAACGTAAGCTGTTCGAAAACGCTCAGTCAGAGTGTTATTTAAGTCTAGTTTAATCGGGCATTGTGCTGCATTACTGCGACCATGTTTTACGGATATCACGGTATGCCCATCAGACTTGCCAACTTGTAAGCGTAATTGTGCATTGTTAATCGGTAATGTGCGGCGGTTTCTGAAGATCACAACCATACTGCCACTGTTTGAAGCAGCTACATTTAATCGTTCTAGTTGATCGGGCTCAATAGCGTCTATCCATACTAATAGCGCACCGCAACGTCCAGTCCCTAATATTTTTTCACAGGTGCTTATTATTGTTGTGGAATCATTACGTAAAATCATTACTTGATCAAGCTTTACCCCTTGCGCAACCATCGACTGAGGAATTGGCTTGAAAGGTGGATTGATCATCGTAAACCAGCGTGATTTTTTAGTTAATTGGACAGCGATCGGCATAAAAAGTTGTAGCTCACCAATATTTGGCCTATCTATAATGATTTCAGTAAGTGCATTGAAAATCCACGAGCGATTTTGTAAATGTAAATCAAGCTCTGGGTAGCCCGTGCTACGAACGTCATTCAGACCAATGCTAGCTGGGTTTAATTCCCGTTGCATTGGTCGACCAAGCCATTTGCCATTTTTGCTGATTACAGCTGAACTACTATTTTGATTTGTTGATGATGTGAATAACATGTGTTTAACTCCATTTTCCGTTACGTATTACACCTACAGCAATGCCTTCAATAGCAATTGGGTCTCTTCTTAAGTTGACAACAATTGGTTTGAAATCAGGGTTTTCTGCTATCAGTTCGACAATGTCGCCATTTCGTTGGATTCGCTTCACTGTTACTTCGTCCTGTAAGCGAGCGACGACAATTTGACCTGACTTAAATTCTGATGTTTTGTGTACTGCAAGTAAGTCATCATCTAATATTCCAGCATCTCTCATACTCATACCTCTGACACGTAGCAGGTAGTCTGCGTTAGGCTGGAATAGTCCTGGATCTAGCCGATATCGTTGTTCAATATTTTGTTCCGCTAGAATTGGACTTCCCGCTGCAACGCGACCAATGACTGGCATTGTGTTGTGTTGTTTAAGACGGATACCTCGAGAAGCTCCAGAGGTCATTTCAATAACGCCTTTGCGGGCTAATGCCCTGAGGTGAGTTTCCGCTGAATTAGGAGAGCTAAAGCCCATGGCGCTACATATTTCCGCTCGAGTTGGGGGGAAACCTGACTCTTCAACATGGCTCTCGATGAGCTTTAATATTTCTTCTTGCCGGGCGGTAAGGCCTTTAAGATGTTCTTCCGTCATAATTATTCCTATTAGGAGACTAAATTCGTTGATTCAGGCTAATGCCAAAAAAACTGAGTAATTTTTTTCAGCCCATCTGGGTGTTTTGATAGGTCTAACCAACTACTGTGATTAATGACATGGTGTAATTATATACAGTAACTTTGTCTTGTTCAAACCATTTACTCATTATTTGATAGTGCATCGTAGAGTTAAATTCATAAGTATATGAATATATTGATTAAAGTATGATTGTTCAAAAGCTTAGCAAGATTCATCAGCCAGAGCCTCGTTATTAAAAGCTTTAATCTCGCTTTTTTGTTATAATTCAAAGCTCTGTTGTGCGGGTTAATCAATAAGTTTTGTGCAAGGATGGGCGTTTCGCCCATTTTTCGTTTGTGGCGTTGATTTTTATGGATTTACAAGGATTATTAGAGCAGACGTTAGCCGGTTTAGGCTATGAGTTGGTGGATTTAGAACGATCCGCTAAAGGTGCTCTATTGCGTATTTTTATTGATAAGCCAGAAGGCATTACGGTAGATGACTGTGCTTTAGTTAGCCATCATTTAGGACGTGTGTTTACAGTTGAGAACGTTAGTTATGACCGTTTGGAGGTGTCTTCACCTGGTTTAGACCGGCCTTTACGAAAAGCGTCAGATTTTGAGCGTTTCTCTGGTCAGCAAGCGAAGATTAAGCTGCGTGTTGCTCTTGCGGGACAGCGTAATTTTGTGGGTATTTTGCAACGAAGTGAAGTTGGCAAAATAGGGCTAGAAGTTGATGGTTCCATGTTGTCTTTTGATTTGGCTAATATTGATAAGGCACGGCTTGTGCCGGTGCTTTAAGCGGGAGAAGGTTATGGGTCGTGAAATTTTATTGTTGGTCGATGCGCTTGCTCGTGAGAAAAACGTGCCTAAAGATATTGTTTTTGGTGCGCTTGAACTCGCGCTTGCTTCTGCTGCTAAAAAACGCTTTTCAGAAGACGTAGACGTTAGGGCGTCTGTTGACCGCGTGAGTGGTGCTTTTTCATTCTTTCGCAGATGGGAAGTCGTTAAAAACGAAGACATAGAAGTGCCATCACGTCAGTATAAATTTCATGAGGCTCAGGAAGAAGATACTAGCCTTCAAGTTGGTGACTTTAAGGAAGAGGCATTGCCAGACCTTGAGGTCGGTCGTATCGGTGCGCAAACCGCCAAGCAAGTGATAGTTCAAAAAATACGAGATGCTGAACGTGAGCAGATATTAAATGACTTTTTAGCCCGCAAGGAATTCTTAGTTACCGGGGTGATTAAGCGGATGGAGCGCGGCAACGCAATTGTGGAGTCCGGCCGTTTAGAAGCGATGTTACCTAGGGATCAAATGATTCCAAAAGAAAACTTACGACTTGGTGATCGAGTGCGCGCCTTTGTTTGGAAGGTCGACCGACTGGCTCGTGGCCCCCATTTGATGCTTTCGCGTACTGCGCCCGAGTTTTTATCTAAATTATTTGAGTTGGAAGTTCCTGAGATTGAAGAAGGCATGCTTGAAATCAAGGGTGCAGCGCGTGATCCAGGCTCTAGAGCAAAAATTGCTGTGCATTCGAAGGATGCTCGTATTGATCCCATAGGCACCTGTGTTGGTATGCGCGGCTCAAGGGTCCAAGCAGTTACTGCTGAACTGGCACAAGAGCGTGTGGATATCGTTTTATGGAATGCTGATCCAGCGCAATTTGTGATTAATGCACTAGCACCAGCTGAAGTGAGCAGTATTGTGGTTGATGAAGAAAAGCACAGCATGGATATAGTGGTTGACGAAGAAAATCTTGCTCAAGCAATTGGCAGGAACGGACAGAATGTCCGCCTAGCTGGTGAGTTGACCGGTTGGGAATTGAACTTAATGACTGAAATTGATGCAAAAAAGAAGAGCGATGAAGAGTCTACTCGTTCCCGCCAAGAGTTTATGGAGAAATTGGATGTAGATGAAGAAGTCGCTGAAATTCTAGTGCAGGAAGGTTTCGCCACATTAGAAGAGGTTGCATATGTACCTATCAATGAAATGCTTGAAATTGAAGGTTTTGATGAAACCACTGTCAATGAACTTCGTAGCCGTGCGCGTAATGCATTATTAACACAAGCTATTGTTAGCGAAGAGAAGGTTGAGCACAACATTGAAGATTTAATGAATGTTGAGGGAATGAATAAAGAGATAGCCCGGCAATTAGTTTCAAAGGGCATTGCTACACAAGAAGATTTAGCAGACTCGGCAACAGACGACATTGTTGATTTAATCGAAATTGACGCTGAACAAGCCAAAGCTTTGATCATGTCAGCTCGCGCCCCTTGGTTTGCCAATTCGTAAAACCTAATAACCATTCAGATTGCCAAAGTAATTATCAATGTCCCAAATAAAAGTTAAAGAATTTGCTCTAGAGTTAGGCGTTCCGCAAGAATTGCTTTTGGAGCAATTAATTGCTGCCGGCGTCTCTCAAGCTGAGAGCGCAGATGCTTTGTTATCTGAGAAAGATAAAACTCAGCTTTTAGATTACTTGCGTGGTATTAAAGGTGGTAAAGATAGCAAGCAAAAAATCACGCTTACTCGACGCCAAACAACCGAGTTGAAACAAGCTGATGCCAATACCGGTAAAGCGAGGACAATTCAAGTCGAGGTTCGTAAGAAGCGCGTTTTAGTGAAGCGTGAGGTTGTAGAGCCTGTTAAGGTTGAGATTCCCACGCAGCGACCTGTATTAGATGCTGCCGAAATCGCATCCCGTGAGGCTGAAGCAAAACAACATGCTGAGTTGGCTAATCGTCAAGCTGAAGATGTCGCTCGCAAGGAAGAGAAGCGCAAAAAAACACAGCCGCTTGTAGAGCCTAGGCCTGTTGCAACGGAGCCAGTGATCTCAATAGAGCAATCGCCAACTGAATCGCGTGCGTTAGAAGGTACACCTGCAGTAATCCCTGGAGAGCAATCGGGTGCGCAAACATCAGAAATTTCTAGTGATACTGAGGCCGTAGTCGATGGTACGATTCATAAGACGGTTACTCCAGCCGATTCTGCTACACCCGCAAAGAAAAATCCTAAAAAAGCAGTCAAGCAAGTTGTGTGGCAAGACCCAACTGCTCGTAAAAGAAGCATTAAAACTCGTGGCGACACCACAGCCAGTGTCGGTTGGAGAGATCGCAAGGTTCATAGAACCTCACACAAACAGCATGACAACGAACAGCATCATGGTTTTGTTGCGCCAACTGAACCCGTAGTTAAAGATGTATTGATTCCTGAGACCATAACTGTTGGTGATTTGGCGCATAAAATCTCTGTCAAAGCTGCTGAAGTCATTAAAACGTTAATGAAATTAGGCACAATGGCTACAATTAATCAGGTGCTTGATCAGGATACTGCAATTATTCTGGTTGAAGAGATGGGGCATGTTGGGAAACGTGCAAAACTAGATGAGCCTGATGCTTATTTGATAGATGCAGCACAAGTTACTGAAACTTTTCCAAGGGCGCCTGTAGTAACCGTAATGGGCCATGTAGATCATGGTAAAACCTCGCTCCTGGATTACATTCGAAGGACTCGTGTGGCCAGTGGGGAAGCCGGTGGTATTACTCAGCACATTGGCGCGTATCACGTAGAAACTTCACGTGGCATGATCACTTTTCTGGATACCCCTGGTCATGAAGCTTTTACCGCCATGCGAGCGCGCGGATCAAAAGTCACTGATTTAGTCATTTTGGTGGTGGCTGCTGATGACGGTGTAATGCCTCAGACTGCTGAAGCGATTCATCATGCAAAAGCGGCAAACGTACCCATGATTGTTGCTTTGAATAAGATTGATAAGCCTGAAGCTAATCCTGAGCGTGTAATGCAAGACTTGGCATCACATGAAGTGGTTCCCGAGGAGTGGGGCGGAGATACTATGTTCCAGCAAGTCTCAGCGACCACAGGTCAAGGTGTAGACGCATTGTTAGAACGTATTTTATTGCAAGCTGAAGTGTTAGAGCTAAAGGCATCCAGAGATACGCCCGCTAAAGGAATTGTTATAGAGTCACGGCTAGACAAAGGTCGTGGTCCGGTTGCTACTATGTTGGTTCAATCGGGAACGTTGAAGCGTGGCGATGTGGTGTTAGCCGGTTCGGTTTTTGGTCGCGTGCGCGCTTTAATGGATGAAACGGGTAAAGCAATTGAATCTGCTGGTCCTTCGATGCCTGTAGAAGTCTTGGGCTTATCTGACGTGCCTGCGGCTGGTGCAGAGGTGATCGTATTAGGTGACGAGCGCAAGGCTCGCGAGATTGCATTATTTCGCCAAGGCAAGTTCAGAGATGTTAAGTTAGCAAAGCAACAGGCCGCAAAACTAGAAAACATATTTGATCAAATGGCTGAGGGCGAAGTTAAATCTTTGTCATTAATTATCAAAGCGGATGTTCATGGTTCTTACGAAGGCCTTATTCATGCCCTCAGTAAATTGTCTACAGCTGAGGTTAAGGTGAATGTGGTGCATGCCGCCATTGGTGGTATTACAGAGTCTGATATAAATCTTGCTTTGGCTTCAAAAGCTGTAGTGATAGGGTTTAATACTCGAGCTGATGGGATGGCTCGAAAGCTCGCTGAGAGTAGTGGGGTGGACATTCGTTACTACAATATTATTTACGAAGCGGTAGATGAAATTAAAGCGGCACTTACAGGGATGCTCTCGCCAGAACGCAAAGAAAACGCAATTGGTATTGTAGAAATTCGCCAGGTATTCCGTATTTCTAAGATTGGCGCTGTGGCTGGTTGCTATGTTCTAGAAGGTTTGATACGTCGTGGCTCTAAAGTGAGAGTGTTACGGGACAGTGTGGTTATACACGAAGGGGAATTAGACTCCTTGAAGCGTTTCAAGGATGATGCGCGAGAGGTTAAAGCAGGCTTTGAGTGTGGCTTATCTTTGAAAAACTTCAATGATATTAAAGAAGGTGATCAGCTTGAAGCTTTCGAAGTGGTTGAAGTTGCAAGAACCCTATAATCTATTTTAGTGCATCCCAAATTTTGGGTTATTTAATGGTAGAGCTATAGGTGCAAATTTATGCCTAAGGACTATTCTAGAGGTCGTCGTATTGCTGATCAAATTCAGCGTGAGTTATCAGAAATAATCCGACTCGAACTAAAGGACCCACGAGTCAATCTAGTCACTATTACGGATGTGGAGGTGACTCAAGATAATGCACACTGCAAAGTTTTTTTTACAGTGCTTGGCGATGTAGAACAGCAAAAAATGACGTCTAAAACCCTTGAGGGCGCTTCTGGTTTTTTGCGTAGCGCTTTAGCTAAACGACTACAACTTCGGACTGTTCCGCAACTACATTTTCATTATGATATATCCATAGAGCGTGGTGTTAGATTGTCACAGCTTATTGATGTGGCTGTATCTGGAAGTTCGGGAAACACGACTCAGTGAAGCTTGCTCAAACTCGAGATGTTGTAGATGGTGTTTTGTTACTGAATAAACCGAGAGGTTTATCCTCCCAGCAAGCTGTAGGTTGCATTAAGCGTTTATTCTCAGCTAAAAAAGCAGGCCATACCGGAACGCTAGATCCATTAGCTGATGGGCTGTTGCCGATCGGCTTGGGTGAAGCTACCAAATTTACCCAGTTTTTATTGGATGCTGATAAAACTTACCTTGCGACGATCGCTTTGGGTGCAGTGACCACAACAGGCGATGCTGAGGGCGAGGTGCTAAAGGAGAGGCTGGTGGACCTTTCTAGAGAACAAATTGATCAAGTCATCCCTAAATTTATAGGTGCTATAACGCAGGTTCCGCCTATGTATTCGGCGATTAAGTTGAACGGTAAACCCTTATACACCTATGCACGAAATGGTCAGTCAATTGATAGAGAGTCTCGATCCATTTTTATAAATAGTTTAGAAGTTATTGATTTTATTGGAAGTTCTTTAACGGTAAGGGTTTCTTGTAGTAAAGGAACTTATATCAGAGTGTTAGCAGAAGATATCGGTGATGCACTGCAATGCGGAGCTCATTTGGCGAGTTTAACAAGAGAACAGGCAGGACAATTTCGCCTCAGTGATGCCATAGGCATAGATGAACTTGAGCGCTTAGACCTTGCTGCTCGTAGAGCTTTGTTGAAGCCTTTAGATTCTTTTGCTGATACGTTACCCGTACTGAAGCTGGTTGATGCTGATAAGTCGCGTTTGCTAAAAGGTCAGTCAGTAACAATAGAGCAAATTATAAATAGTCAGTATCGCTTATTTGGATTAAATGGTGAATTTTTTGGAGTAGGTGCTGTATTGGATGGTGTTTTAAGTGCTCAGCGACTGCTGAACACCCAATTATCGATTAAATCACTAAAAGAACTTGAATAAACATCTGGTTAGCGGTTAAAATTAGACAATTTTTCGTTGGAGATAAATGAACATGGCTGTAACTACTGCTCATAAAGCACAGGTTTTACAAGACTTTCAGCGCGCCCAAGGCGATACTGGATCCCCCGAAGTTCAAGTTGCGTTATTAACAGCGCGCATTACCGATCTGACTGGTCATTTTAAATCGCATAGCAAAGATCATCATTCACGTCGTGGCTTGTTGCGCATGGTTAGTCAGAGACGCAAGCTGCTTGACTATCTTAAGAGAACTAAAATGGCTCAGTATAAAGCATTGATTGAGCGACTTGGTCTGCGTAAGTAATAATACCCAATGCAGGTAGCTTTTGGTATTTACGAATATGGGTTTCAACAAAGCGTAAGCTATCAGTCATTGCTGGAGGGCAATGATTGTTAATCAAACATACCTCCGGAAGACCGCGTGTGCGGTCTTTTTTTGTTTATGAAAAAGGGAAATTATTTTGAATTCAGTTAAAAAAACATTGCAATGGGGTAACCACCAATTAACGTTAGAGACTGGAGAGATTGCTCGCCAAGCATCTGGCGCAGTAATGGTGACATTAGATGATACCGTTGTATTAGTGACTGTTGTGGGTGCTCGTAACTCTAGGCCAGGTCAAGACTTCTTCCCATTGACTGTTGATTATCAAGAAAGAACTTATGCTGCTGGAAAAATTCCTGGTGGCTTCTTCAGAAGGGAAGGACGACCATCAGAGAAAGAAATCCTAACATCTCGTTTAATAGATCGTCCTATTCGTCCGTTATTTCCAGAAGGTTTTTATAACGAAGTTCAAATCGTTGCAACAGTAATGTCGTCCAACAATGAAGTGGATGCAGATATCCCAGCGATGGTTGGTGCGTCTGCAGCTCTTGCCTTGTCTGGAATGCCATTTGGCGGACCAATTGGTGCGGCTAGAGTTGGTTATCATAACGGTCAATATCTTTTAAATCCAACTGCTACTGAGTTAAAAACATCGCAGATGGAATTGGTGGTTGCTGGTACTTCAACAGCAGTTTTGATGGTTGAATCCGAAGCTATGCAGTTGCCTGAAGATGTGATGCTCGGTGCCGTAATGTTTGGGCATGAGCAAATGCAAGTTGTAATTAATGCAATTAATGCAATGGTTGATGAAATCGGTGTGCCAGAATATATCTGGGAGCCGCCGGCCAAAGATGAGGCGATGATTACTCGTCTTACTGAATTGGCAGAGGCTGATCTTCGTTTGGCCTACCAAATCAAGCAAAAGCAGGCTCGCACTGTTAGAGTTAAGGAAATCAGCGCCAAAGTCATCGCTGAGTTGCTTCCTGCAGATGCGTCACCTGATTTGGTTAATATTGTTAAGAACGAATTTGGCAATATAGAAGCCAAAATTGTCCGCAATCAAATTCTTGACGGTGAACCACGTATCGATGGTCGCGACACGCGCACCGTACGCCCTATCTCGATCCGTACGGGCTTGTTGCCCCGCACTCACGGCTCTGCCTTGTTTACCCGCGGTGAAACCCAAGCCATTGTTGTGGCCACGCTAGGAACATCACGTGATGAACAGGTTATTGATGCGTTACAGGGTGAGTATAGAGATCGATTTATGCTTCACTACAATTTTCCTCCATACTCAACGGGTGAAACAGGACGTGTTGGTTCCCCTAAGCGTCGTGAAATTGGTCATGGCCGATTAGCAAAGCGTGCCCTAGCAGCTGTGTTGCCTAGCGCAGAAGAGTTTGCTTACTCTATACGTGTAGTATCTGAAATTACAGAATCAAACGGCTCAAGTTCCATGGCATCAGTCTGTGGTGGTTGCTTGTCATTAATGGATGCCGGCGTGCCACTGAAGGCACATGTTGCGGGTATTGCAATGGGCTTGATTAAAGAGGGTGGCCGTTTCGCGGTGTTGTCTGACATCTTGGGCGATGAAGATCACCTTGGCGATATGGATTTTAAAGTCGCGGGTACAGAAAATGGTGTAACAGCGCTACAGATGGACATTAAAATTACAGGTATTACAAAAGAAATTATGCATGCTGCCTTGAGCCAAGCCAAGGAAGGGCGTCTGCATATTTTAGAAAAAATGCGTACTGCGATGGATACGCCGCGTACAGATTTATCTGCATGGGCGCCTCGCATGATCACGATGAAAATTAAGCCAGAAAAAATTCGTGATGTCATTGGTAAGGGCGGTGCTGTGATTCGTGCAATTACTGAAGAGACAGGTACGACTATTGATATTCAAGACGACGGTACTGTTGTGATTTCATGTGTATCATCTGAAGGCGGTGAGAATGCTCGTAAGCGCATTGAAGATTTAACTGCTGATGTAGAAGTCGGTCGTGTTTACGAGGGTACTGTTTTGAAATTGTTGGATTTTGGTGCCATCGTTAGCGTGCTTCCTGGGCGTGATGGATTACTCCACATTTCTCAAATTGCGAATGAGCGCGTCAATAACGTCTCTGATCATTTGAAAGAGGGTCAGTTAGTTCACGTTAAAGTATTAGAGGCTGACGAGAAAGGGCGCCTGCGTCTATCTATGAAAGCTATAGAAGCTGATTCGCCAGCTGCAGAGGGTGCTCCAGCAGCTTAAGGGTGTGTAGCAAAAGGTGATCTAAAATCGCCTTTGATGCGCATGTTAAAAAAGGGACTAAACGTCCCTTTTTTAACATCTTCATTCTAATAAAAAAATTAATTCAAATCATTAAATAGTTTTGTTAAATTAATTTATTTGGCTACTTGTCTTTCGCGCAACTCATCTAAAGTTTTGCAGTCAATGCACAATGTAGCGGTAGGTCTCGCTTCTAAACGTTTTAAGCCAATCTCTACACCGCATGAGTCACAAAAGCCGTAATCATCAGCATTAATACGAACAATAGTCTCGTCAATTTTCTTGATGAGTTTACGCTCGCGATCACGATTGCGCAATTCTAGAGACATATCAGATTCTTGACTGGCTCTGTCATTGGGATCTGCAAAAATAGTTGCTTCGTCCTGCATGGTATGCACTGTTCGATCAATGTCTTGAGACAGACCTTTTTTCATCTCAAGCAACATATCTCGAAAATGGGCGAGTTGACGAGTATTCATGTAATCTTCTTTACCCTTAAGTTTATAAGGGGTGAAGTTTTTAAGTAGTTCAGATGCCATAGTGAGTGATTTATGCTTTTATGAAATATGCTTTAATAGCAGAATTATCTAACATATGCAAGAGTAATAGCCTTTGCGATTGTTTGAGTATGAAGTATTCATAGACTGAATTGACGTATTCATTCTAGAACGGTATATTAGCAGGCTGACATCTTAGCGGGAAATACTTTCTCATCCTTCTGCATCTTGTGCCCGTAGCTCAACCGGATAGAGCACCGGCCTTCTAAGCCGGGGGTTGTGGGTTCGAGTCCCGCCGGGCGCGCCATGAAATGAAGTGCATTTGAAAAGGTTTCGTGTAGGTGTTTGAAAGTTAAGTGGTTTTCAAATTATCACTTTAGCCTTCGGCATCAGTTACGTTTTATGTTAAGTATTAATATTAAAGTTAATTTGAACGTAGAGATTTTTGAATCGGTGGTGGCTGTAGCTCAGTCGGTAGAGTCCCGGATTGTGATTCCGGTTGTCGTGGGTTCGAGCCCCATCAGCCACCCCACTTATGAAAAATGAATGCACTAGTAATCATTAGATATATTGGCTTTATTAGCTGGCTTTATTAGCAAAATCATCTAAAACTCCAATTAAGTTTTGACGCATTGTCATCTACACTTTGCCTCTGATCATGCGTTGTTGTTCCCGTTGCCACTCTCTGTCTTTTTCACTAGCTCTTTTGTCATGCTGCTTTTTGCCTTTTGCTAAGCCAATTTCGAGTTTAATTCTGCCGCGCTTAAAGTGTAAGTCTATGGGCACTAAAGTATAACCTGCGCGTTCAACACTGCCGATCAGGCGTTTAATTTCTTCTGCATGGAGTAGTAGTTTACGAGTGCGAATGGGATCAGGTTTAATGTGTGTTGAGGCAGTAGGCAATGGGCTAATGTGGCAACCGAGTAGCATAAGTTCCGAATGCCTAACGATAACGTAGGCTTCTTTTATTTGAGCTCGGCCTGCACGAATGGCTTTAACCTCCCAGCCCTCCAAAGCAATACCTGCTTCATAGCGATTTTCTATGAAGTAGTCAAAAAAAGCTTTTTTGTTTTGGACGATACTCATTGCGTTACAATCCTAGCTCTAGCTTTCATATTGATAAATGACATAAACTTTACTTGATCAAACCGTGGAGTTGATACTTTGAATGTCTCTCGATCGGCCCTTGTACCATTTTCTGCAACCCAGATGTTTCAGTTAGTGGATGATGTGGAAAATTATCATCGCTTTTTACCTTGGTGTGAAAGCGTTGAGTTAATATCAAAAAACCAAGATATTACTGCGGCGAGACTCAACATTAACTATCGCGGTTTACGGCAAAGTTTTGCGACTGAAAATCATAAAAATGGTTTTAATAAAATAAATATGCAGTTGATTGATGGACCATTTAAGTCATTATACGGTAGTTGGCAGTTTATTCCATTAATGGATACCGCCAGTAAAATTGAATTTAATTTAAATTATGAGTTTTCCAGTTTCATTCTTCAAAAAATAGTAGGCCCAGTTTTTGGACACATTGTGAACAATATGGTTGATGCGTTTCAAAAGGAAGCGGAACGGCGTTACGTCAGCCAATAAAGGATATTTTTGATTACAATCAAAGTTGCTTGGGTGAGCACTCAGGATCAGGGTGAAGATGAATGGGTGCTTAAATCCGGTTTTACAGTATCAGATGCCCTGGGTGTTTTGCAAGAAGACCCGTGCATGTCCAGTATATTGAAAAAACGGTCTGGTGGAGTAGGTGTTAATGGTTGTGTTGTTTGTGAGCAAACGGTTCTCGAAGAGGGTGATCGATTGGAGTTTTATTTGCCTTTAGTGACCGACCCCAAGTCAGCAAGGCGCCAGAGGGGTTTACATAGAAAACAGAGTACTTAATTGCAGATTGTTTTTATAGCCTCCTCTGCTTTTGATAGCGCATCATCGCGATCTTGATCGCTGTAGTAAATACGCTCGCCAGTTTGGGGATCTCTGCGTACGAGTCTAATTCCAGATTGAATTATTTTTAAATTTGACTGCGCGCTTGCACAATTTTGCGCTTTTTCTTTAGCTAGTTTTTCTTGGTCAACCGAATTAATAGTGATATTTTTATTATCAATCCCGCCTTTTATGTTGTTATCTGTTGATGGATGTATAGGAGGATTAGGTTTCACCTCAGTAGTTTTAGAGCCAGTGTTGTTTGAATAAATGTTGGTATTCGTGGCTTTTGAACCCATAGGACAAAAAGTGGCAAACTCTGTTTTTCCTTTGGAGTCCACACATCGAAGAATTGCCGTCTGAGAGTAGCAAATGCTCGAGATGAGTATCGTGAAGACAGCCGAAAGTATAACAATCAGTTTCTGCATGCTGAGCCTCAATAAAAACTATTATTTAAAAAAATTTAAACATGTAAAAGATTAAACATTCTATGTTTTTTAGCCGACATATTTACATAAATTTTACTAAATTATTATTTGAATACCTGACTAGCAGATCATAATGCTTGTACCCATTAAGGTCTAGAACATTCTATAGCGTTTAAAATTACAGTATGAGTGCTTAATATTTACTCAATTCTGCGTAAAATTAGACTTTTTAGTGGCAATATAATTTCATTTCATTTCTCCAGTTTACCGATTAAAGATGAAGGACTATAATCCGCCCTTTGCGAAGGACGCCGATATGCGTGTAGTGCAAAAAGCTTTAACTTTTGATGACGTTTTGTTGCTTCCAGCACATTCGAACGTTTTGCCTCGAGATGTGAGCTTGAAAACTCAACTCACGCGAGGAATCCCTTTGAATATTCCTTTGCTCTCTGCAGCAATGGATACCGTTACTGAGTCTCGTCTTGCGATAGCGATGGCGCAAGAAGGTGGGATTGGAATTGTGCATAAAAATATGACAATTCGCGCTCAAGCCACTGAAGTCACAAAGGTTAAGCGCTTCGAGAGTGGTATTGTCAAAGATCCAATCACCATTAACCAAGACATGAGTGTGAAAGAGGTGATTGCGCTCACTAAGCTGCATCGCATTTCCGGGCTTCCGGTTGTCGAATCTGATGGCAAGGTTGTAGGGATTGTCACCAACCGCGACTTGAGATTTGAGAGCAAGTTAAATCAACCAGTCAAAAATATCATGACTCCGCGTGAACAGTTGATCACAGTTCGCGAAGGCTCATCTCGTGAAGAAGCTCGTAAGCTTATGCATAAGCATCGCCTAGAGCGGGTATTAGTGGTTAATAAAAATTTTGAATTAAAAGGTTTAATCACTGTAAAAGATATTCTAAAGTCCTCTGAGCATCCTAATGCGTGTAAAGACTCATTGGGGCGTTTAAGAGTTGGTGCTGCTGTGGGAGTTGGTGATGGCACAGAGGAGCGAGCAGCTGCCCTGGTTGAAGCGGGTGTAGACGTCATTATTGTAGATACTGCACATGGACACTCTGAAGGCGTATTAAAAAGAATTCGTTGGCTCAAGCGCCAATTTCCTAATTTGCAAGTGATTGGTGGAAACATTGCAACAGCATCTGCTGCTAAGGCCTTAGTTGATCATGGTGCTGATGCGGTTAAAGTAGGTATTGGACCCGGCTCCATTTGCACAACACGGATTGTGGCTGGTATCGGTGTTCCACAAATTACTGCCATTGCTAATGTTGCTAAGGCACTCCAAAAAATGGATGTACCATTAATTGCAGACGGTGGAATACGTTATTCAGGTGATATTGCTAAGGCCATCGCTGCGGGTGCACATACCGTCATGGTGGGTAGCTTGTTTGCGGGTACTGAAGAGTCCCCTGGAGATATTGAGTTGTTTCAAGGCCGCTCTTATAAGTCTTATCGTGGCATGGGCTCATTAGGTGCTATGCAGCAAGGTTCTGCTGATCGATATTTCCAAGAAGTTGATGAAATGAATACTGAGAAATTAGTACCTGAAGGTGTGGAAGGCCGGGTTCCTTACAAAGGTGGATTGACACCGTTGGTTCAGCAACTGATGGGGGGGCTACGCTCCAGCATGGGATACTTAGGTTGCAGTTCCATTGATGCGGTTAGGCGAGAAGCTGAGTTTGTCGAGATCACGTCAGCGGGCATTCGTGAGTCTCATGTTCATGACGTTCAGATCACTAAAGAAGCGCCAAATTATCGTGTAGATTAATTTTAAATTTGGTGACTGGCTTTAAGTAAATTATTGAAGGTTCACTTTGAAAATTGATCATGCATCACAACAGTATATTAATATTAGATTTTGGTTCGCAGTATTCACAATTAATTGCACGTCGAGTGCGTGAGTTAAATGTGTATTGTGAGCTGCATCCCTATGACGTCAGCGAGGCGTTCATTCAGGAATTCTCTCCTAAAGCAATTATTTTATCTGGCGGACCTTCGTCAGTATGGGAGGAGAGCACGCCTCGTGCTCCGGAGATCATTTTTAAATTAGGTGTGCCCGTGCTGGGGATTTGCTATGGTATGCAGACCATGGCCAGTCAACTGGGTGGTACAGTAGAGATGGGCCATGTTCGAGAGTTTGGTTATGCGCAGGTGCGCGCACGTGGTCATACCCGCTTGTTGAATGACATCGTTGACCATACTAATACGGAAGGTCATGGTCTTCTGGATGTATGGATGAGTCATGGTGACAAAGTCGTTGATCTGCCTACAGGTTTCAAAGTCATGGCGAGTAACGATAACTGTCCTATTGCGGGGATGGCAGACGAACAAAGGCAATTTTATGCCGTTCAATTTCATCCTGAAGTGACCCATACAAAACAAGGCTCATCAATTATCAAACGATTTGTGCGAGAAATTGCACAGCTCAATGGTGATTGGACAATGCCCAATTATGTTGCTGTGGCTATAGCGCATATCAAAAAGACAGTTGGGCAAGATGAAGTGATACTCGGATTATCTGGTGGCGTGGACTCCTCTGTGGCAGCAGCGTTAATTCATCGTGCGATTGGAGACCAGTTAACCTGTGTATTTGTCGATAATGGGTTACTCCGGCTGCATGAAGCAGAGCAAGTCATGGCGACATTTGCAAATAATCTTGGCGTGCGCGTGATACATGTTAACGCTACAGAGCAATTTTTAAGTTGCTTGGAGGGTGTGTCTGATCCAGAGCAGAAACGTAAAATTATTGGGCGTGAATTTGTTGAAGTCTTTCAAAAAGAGTCAGCAAAGCGACCGCACGCAAAGTGGCTTGCTCAAGGCACAATTTATCCAGATGTAATTGAGTCTGCGAGTGCAAAAACCAAAAAAGCGCATACAATTAAATCGCACCACAATGTTGGTGGCCTACCAGACACATTGCATCTCAAACTCTTAGAGCCTTTGCGTGAGTTATTTAAAGACGAAGTGCGAGAGCTTGGTGTAGCACTTGGTTTGCCGCGTGAGATGGTATACAGACACCCGTTCCCTGGGCCTGGTCTTGGAGTGAGAATACTAGGCGCGATTAAACCAGAGTTTGCAGACTTGTTGCGTCGAGCGGACGCTATATTTATTGATGAATTGCGGCAATTTGGATGGTATGACAAAACTGCGCAAGCTTTTGCGGTTTTTTTGCCCGTTAAATCAGTGGGTGTGATGGGTGATGGCCGTACTTATGAATATGTCATTGCGTTAAGAGCTGTTCAAACAACAGACTTTATGACTGCGCATTGGGCTGAGTTACCCTATGATTTGTTAGCTACAGTATCTAATCGTATTATTAACGAGGTTCGTGGAATTAATCGGGTCGTCTATGATATTTCAGGAAAACCACCGGCTACTATTGAGTGGGAGTAGTTTTTTTTAGCTAAGTAATTGTTTTTAAACGATAACTTACTTACACAAAAGTGACACAATAAAAACAAGTTCTTGTTTTTATTGGGTTTAGGAATTATAGTTACACGAAATGTTACACAAGGGTGTAACTACTCAATTTCGTAGGTAACACTAAGCCCGTATGTCTCTCAAAAAACACTCATTTAAAGCCAATGAAATACCTATTTACGACGAAGCTGTCGTGTCGCAAAGGGGTGAATATTGGCAAATGCGTATCTGGCTTGCTAAGGAAAAGAAGTACGCACGATTCAGTCTTAGAACACGCAATAGAGACACAGCAATAGACAAAGCTAAGAAGTATTACCACGAGCTAATGGCGCAACAATTAGCTGGTAAGACTTACTTTTCGAAGACTACTAAGCAGGGCGTAGAGGCATATCTGACCCAACGCGCTAAGGACATGGAGGCGGGATTAATTGTCAAAGGTCGTTTAGCTACAGTAAAAACTCACCTCGAGCATTGGCTAAACTTCAAGGGTCGAGACTTTAA
>Ga0114958_10001584_pt1 | contig 17688 bp, 24 predicted proteins | sample C_130208_EF_Meta_FD_89577 | JGI IMG/M metagenome (GOLD analysis project Ga0114958, IMG submission 89577) | Freshwater microbial communities from Lake Croche, Canada to study carbon cycling - C_130208_EF_MetaG | ecosystem: Environmental > Aquatic > Freshwater > Lake | place: Lake Croche, Canada...
CTGTGCTGCAGGTATTTCGGGGATTATTTATGCTAAGAATTTCTTGCAAGCCAATCCTGGAAAACGGGCTGCGGTAATTGCTGTCGAAAGTCCTACGGCTACTTTTCAACTGAATGATTTTTCGATGACCAATATTGTAAGCGCGGCAATTTTTGGAGATGGAGCAGCTTGTGTATTACTTTCCTCAAATGAGGAAGACGAAGGGCCAGAAATTGTTGCCGAAGAAATGTATCATTTTTATGATGCTGAACATTTGATGGGCTTTAAACTCACCAATTCGGGCTTGCAAATGATTTTAGATATTGATGTTCCTGAAACTATTTCGGCACATTTTCCAAATATAATTAATCCCTTTTTAGAAAAAAATAATTTAACTATTGAAACTATTGACCATTTAATTTTTCATCCTGGCGGAAAGAAAATCGTTAAAACAGTAGAAGGATTGTTTTCTGATTTAGGCAAAAACATTGATGATACAAAGGAAGTGTTACGATTGTATGGAAATATGTCAAGCGCAACGGTTTTGTATGTGCTAGAACAAATTATGGATAGTAAACCAAAAAAAGGGGATTTTGGATTGATGTTGAGTTTTGGACCAGGGTTTTCAGCTCAAAAGGTTTTATTGAAATTTTAAAAGTTAGCCACGAATTACACTAATTTTCACGAATATTGATTTAAAGAGTTTTAAATAAATTGAAATGACAAAACAAGAAATAATATCCAAATTACCCTATTCCAAGCCATTTTTATTTGTGGATGAATTACTTGAAATAAATGAAAATGAGGTAGAAGGGACTTATACTTTTGATGAGAATCTAGATTTTTATAAAGGGCATTTCAATGGAAATCCAGTAACTCCGGGAGTAATTTTAACCGAAGTTATGGCTCAAATAGGACTTGTTTGTTTGGGAATTTATCTTGTAGATAATCTAAATGAAAATAGTACAATCGCTTTGACATCAACTGAAATGGAGTTTTTAAAACCTGTATTTCCGAATGAAAAAGTGACCGTAATTTCAGAAAAAATCTACTTTAGATTTGGAAAACTAAAATGTAAAGTCAAGATGATAAATGAGAGTGGGGAGGAAGTTTGTAGCGGGGTTATTGCTGGAGTTTTATCTTTAACGAAACCTTCTCCAAAGTAGAAGGGGCTAAAACTAGATTATAATAACTCGTTGGGTGTAATTCATTCTATCAAATTTTTTAACCACATAGGAACATAGATTTTAAATTTTTTGAAAGGCGTTTCACTTTATTAGAGAAAAACATAGCTATGTGAACCCATAAATTGGGCTATCTAACTCTTTTTATCTATGTTTCTATGTGGTTATTTTTTTAAATTTAAGTTAAATTGTTTTTTTATTAATTACACCCAACGGGTTATAATAATGTTATGTCATTCCTCGCAATGACAAATAAATACAAAATATGAATAAACGTGTTGTAATTACGGGTCTGGGTGTTGTAGCTCCAAATGGGGTGGGACTTGATGCGTTTACTCACGCCATAAAAAATGGAATTTCGGGGATAAAGCACGATGCTGAATTGGAACGATTGCAATTTTCTTGTCAAATAGCTGGCAAGCCTGAAATTTCAACCGAATTATCTTTAAACTATTTTTCGGAATTAGAACTACGAAATTTCAATTCTTCTGGAATTTTATATGGTGTAATCGCCGGAATCGATGCTTGGAAAGACGCGGGATTATCAATGGAAGTTTATGAGGAACCCGATTGGGATAGTGGAACTCTATTTGGAACAGGAACTTCTGGAATTGATAAATTTAGAGAAAGTATTTATAAAATTGATGATTTTCAAACTCGAAGATTAGGAAGTACGGCCGTGGCACAAACTATGAATAGTGGTGTAAGTGCTTATTTAGGCGGTAAATTGGGATTAGGAAATCAAGTTAGTACCAATTCATCCGCTTGTACCACAGGAACCGAAAGTATTTTAATGGCTTTTGAACGAATAAAATCCGGTCAAGCAAAGCGTATTTTGGCAGGAAGTACGAGCGATTCAGGTCCTTATATTTGGGGTGGTTTTGACGCTATGAAAGTCTGTACTTTTAAGCATAATGATTCTCCAGAAAAAGGTTCTCGACCACTTAGCGAAACTGCCTCAGGATTTGTACCTGGAAGTGGAGCAGGAGCTTTAGTTTTAGAAGATTTAGAAACCGCTTTGGCACGTGGTGCAAGAATATATGTAGAAGTTTTGGGCGGAAATATAAATTCTGGGGGACAACGCGGTCAGGGAACTATGACAGCGCCAAACTCCACTGCGGTGCAAAAATGTATTAAAAAAGCCTTAGAAAATTCGGGTATTCATTCCAATCAAATTGATGCTATAAATGGGCATTTGACGGCTACTTCAAAAGATAGTTTAGAAATTAGTAATTGGAGTCAGGCTTTAAACCGAAAAGGCATTGATTTCCCCTATATAAATTCATTGAAATCGATGGTGGGACATTGTTTATCAGCAGCTGGAAGTATAGAAAGTGTAGCGACCATTTTGCAATTATATCATGGGTTTGTTTTTCCAAACATGAATTGCGAAGATTTGCATCCCGAAATTAATTCCCTGATTGATCCCAGTAGAATTCCACAACAATTAATCGAAAAAGAATTGACTATTATTGCCAAAGCCAGTTTTGGTTTTGGCGATGTAAATGCATGTGTAATCTTTAAAAAATATAAATCATGAACAAACAAGAGACCATTGAGAAGCTAAAAAGTATTTTAAAGCCTTATATCAAAAATCAAGAAGCATTTGATAATCTAACTGAAACCACAGATTTTATTACGGATTTACAGATTAATTCTGCCAACTTAGTAGATGTCATTTTAGATATTGAGGAAGAATTTAATATCGTAATTGACAATCAATCGATGGAACGAATGTTGGATATAAAATCAGCTTTGGAAATAATCGAAACAAAATTAGCTGAAAAGTGATTGGAAATGACATCGTAGATTTGGCTTTAGCGCAGAAAGAAAGCAATTGGAAACGGAAAGGATTTTTGAATAAAATCTTTACCAACCAAGAGCAATTTTTGATATTAAATGACCAAAATCCAGAGGTTATGGTTTGGAATTTATGGAGTAGAAAGGAAGCTGCTTATAAAATTTATAATCGAAATACAGGAATTCGAGGCTATTTTCCGTGGAAAATCGAATGTTTTAATTTAGAAATAATTGATGGAATTCAATTGGGTAAAGTAGTAATAAAAGAAGGGATTTACTATACAAAAACAACAATTAATACAGAATACATAAGCACAATTGCCGTGGTTAATATTAAAGATTTTGATAGCGTTACACTATTAGAAAATTCAAAAAAAATCATGAAAAACAAGGGAATTCCAAATTATTTTAAAAATACGAATTTAGAACCAAAGCCAATATCCATAAGCCATCACGGAAGGTTCAAACAAATAGTTAGACTTTAATTCAATCCTAATCTCGATTTTAATTTTAGGAAAAGAAGCGCTATTTCATAGGCATCTTCAGACGAAGAATTTCTGTCGCTTTTAGGTGTTTTGTAGATAGTACATAATTCATCAAGCGAAAATTGCTTGTTGCTTATATCATTTAGTTTTTGGTGCATAATATCTATGTCCAAAGCTTCGTTTTTCAATCTACCGCAACCTATTCGCTCTAATGCGGCATTAATCATTTCTACATCAACATCTACGTGATGTCCAACTAGTACTGCATTTTCAATAAACTCAATAAAAGATTTTATTCCTTCTGCTTCGCCAAACTTTTCCATTTTACTTTCCAATGTAAATTCGTTAGAAATTCCATTATCATGAAAAAATTTATATTGTGCAAAAACAGCTTCAAAACTATCCCCAATATAAATACTATTATTTAGTACTGCAAAGGCACCAATAGATAAAATCACATCTTTTTCTGGGTTTAAACCAGTAGTTTCAATAGATAAAACTACAAATCGCTTTGATTTTTTTTCAAATTTAGAAAGATATTTTTTCCAAAATTCGGGAAAATCCTTGTTGATATTAATTAGCCAGTCTAACATTTTTTATGAAAATTGGGTAAGTTTGAATTTGGTTTTTATTAATTCTTCTAATTCTTTCATAGGAGCCAAAGCATTTTTTAAATTTTCTTTGTCAATTTTTGAAAGTTCTTGCAAATTTATAAATTGACCAGAAGTATCATTTTTCAATCCTTCTAAAGTTCTAAATTTAGATAAAGTTATAAAAGCTTCCGCGCAATTCAGATATACTTCACTGTTTTTAGGATCTAAAATCGCCAATTGCTTAAATCTCAAGAAGGTACTATTTACACCTCTAATCGAATAACTTAAGGCAAATAATCGTGCCCCATTAATAAGTGGCATTAATGCTCTAGTTTTAATGTCGAATTTATCTTTATTTTCACCTTGTTCTTCAAGAATAAACTTTTTAAAGAAACTTAAAGGATAGTTATTTCTTAAGGCATCATTACCCAAAAAATCAAAGAATAAAGTGTTATTTCTATTGTTTTTATAAATCACCTCTTCTATAGCTTTCTCTAATTTATTTTCACCAAATACAATTTCGTAATCAAAGAAAATACTACTTATTTCATTGCTATTTTCACCTGGAGTATTCATCCAATTCTCATATTGTTTTATCCAATCGGTCAGTGATTTACACCAAAACATATTACTAGCCATGTGTCCATTTGGACATAATCCATAGCCCACCTTTTCGAGAATTAATATGGTACGTTTACTCAATTTAAGAAAATAATCTTTTACATCCCTATATTTATCGGCAGTTACATCTTCAAAAATCAAAAGACTATCTTGATCTGTTGTTAATAATTGCTCTTTTCTACCTTGACTACCAATACTTAACCAAGCAAATCGGGCAGGAGGGGAACCTAAATCTAAAATTGATAATTCGATTGCTCTTTTTATTATTGCCAAATTAATTTCGCTTGCAATATTGTTAATATGAACAAGTGGAATGTTTTTTTGAATGGATTTTCGAACAAGATCCGTTAATCGTTCTCGTATGTTTTTTAATTCTTTGGCATTTTGTGTTCGTTTAATTTCTTTGATTAAAACACCAGGATTACTAGCCTGCGCAACAATTAAATCATGTTCTGAAATTATTCCTTTCACCTCTGATTTATCAGTTCCATCCAGAGTCACACATAAATGAGTTACATTATATTTTAACATCAATAATTGCGCTTCCGCCAAGGAAACATTCTCTACAACGGTTATAACGGGAGACGACATAATTTTATCGACAGTTGAAGAAATTGAAAATCGTCCAGTTGCAATTTTCGTACACATATCCGTATTTGTAATAATTCCAATAGGGCTAGTGTTTTCACAAACAATAACACTATTAGTAATCGTATCAGTCATTTTTTGTGCAATATCTTGGACGATACTGTTTACGGATGCAATTATAGGTGAATTATTATAGGATAAGGATTGAAAATATTGAATTTCAGTTTGTTGTTCTGAATAGTAAACATTGTCTAAAATTAGTTTCCCATGCGTATTTTCTTTGTCATTAGGATTGCTAGTATTGGAAGCAAAACTTTGTAATAAATAATCCAATACTTCGGAATTATTTGCAACAAATGGGCGAAAAGTAGCAATTGGAATAGCATAAATAATAGTTTCTTCCCGAGCTTTTGCTGTCATCATGTAATTGTTTTTAGCAAAAAATGGTCTTAAACCAAAAACATCTCCTTCAACACATTTATTCAATAAACTTTCTTCTGCATCTGCAATTACAGACAAATTAATCACACCTGAGGCAACTACATAAAAACTATCGTGTAAAATATCATTTATTTGAAATAAAGTTTTATGTTTTTCTAAATTTACCACACGAATACTTGAAGCTATTTCAGATAATTCTTGAAAAGTTAGATTATCAAATGGCTGATATTTTTTTAAAAAATCGGCTATATGCTCCGCAATTGTATTCATAAGTGTATTTAAAAAAATTTAGATGTAAAAATAACAAATAATAATTTTGATTGGGGTGTTAAGTTTAGTATTATTTTATAAAACAGTAGTTTCTATTCAAATAGGCCTGAAAAGATATTAATAATAGAAATACTAAATATTCTATTTTACATAATATAAATTATAGTGCAACTTTGCGTTTATAATTTAATCATAAATATTATGTCAAGTAAAAGAACCACACAAGAAAATTACACTTTGTTATTAGTGGAACTTCTCACAATGCGAAACACTCGTTTTTTTCCTAAAACCTTTTTAAAAAAAATTTCTCCTTATTGTCAAACATCACATTTAAAACACCGATTGTTATTTATTCGCATTCGTGGTTCAAATGTAGGGATTACTATTGAGGTACAGTCTGATTGTTTTGTTATTCGTCAAAATCAATCCCTTCATGAGTTTACTTTTTATTGTACTTCTCAAAAAAACCTTATCACTAAATTATTAAAACACAACCTTTTAACTCCTTGATATGATAACTATTTTAAAAGAACTTACCCCGATTCAAGCCCAGAAAACCGAATTTTTATTTAATCTTTCAATTATTAGTTTAAAAGACAAAAAACATATTTTAAGACTTCCCGAAATTTCCCCTTTTGAAATTGAAGTATATAAAACAAATAAAGGCTTGTCAATTATAAATCATCAGAATTATACATCAACCGTTACAAATTTGTCTTTTCCAACAATTAAGAAATTAATTCAAAAACATTTTAAATCTGATTCTTTTCAAAATTTAGGTTTTGTTTTAGATTTAAGATTTTAATTTATTCCAACATTCAAAAATTAGCCGTTAGGTAAAACGGCTATTAACTCACTTTCAAAATTATGATACACCCAAAAACACTTATTTCTATAGATTTCTTAATAATAAATTTAAAGGGAAGCGTAACCCCAATTGCGGGAACTAACTCCGAATTTATTTTTAATGTTGCTCCCTACGGTACTAAAACTTTTTCAAATCGTTTTGAGGTAAAATACAAAGGCGAAAAAATAGGTACTTTAGTCAATGAACCTCGTTCTAATATTATTGATTCAGAATTAAACCAATTTCAATTTGAAAATCATTTATTTTATACTAAATCACTTTTAGAATTGAAAAGTATTATTTCGGATTTAGTCGATTCTTACCATTTAGCCTTTACTGCTATAAACCGTTTAGACATTGCATTTGATATCAATGACAATAATAATTATTATCGAAATTTAAACACTTCTTTAAATACTGGTTCAGTCCGTTTATCAGGTCGTAAAAAAGCATTTAACCAATATAACGAATTAGTAAAGGGTGTTTGTATCAATAATGGATTTGCTCTCGGTCAACGTTCATCTAGTAAATTTTTACGCTGTTATAATAAATCTCTCTCGCTAGAAATAAACGAAAAGCAGTATATTTTAGATTATTACAAAAACAATAACTTTTCAAATAATAACGTTTGGCGGTTTGAATACCAATTAAATTCATCCTTTTTTAGTAATTTAAAAAATTTCGGACACGACAAAGATTTTTTTGACGTAAATAAAGAAAAATTAAAACTCCCTTTTGAAGATTTAACCTGGTGTATTTTTGATTATAACGCTTTAATTAATTTAGTTGAAATGGCGCAAAATAATTTTTTTGAATTAAAAGAAAATACGGGACTAAAACAAATCAACGCCGAAAAGTCAATTTCTTTTATATTGAATTTTGACTATTTAAAAACTTTATATAGCAAATTTAAACTTATTTTCAAGCGTTTAAAGACAACACACATTCCAAACTTAATAAAACGGAAACGATTAGCAAAAGCCTTATTTCGGGAGTACTGCGCAAATTTTCAAAACGTCTCTTATATCGTGGCTTTAAATAGGCTATTACTGGAAATTAATCCCTTTAATGATTTGCCTTTATTAGAATGGTTTGAGTTAAAAATGAAATTCTATTTAGCTGAATTTAACGAACACGAAAAAATGAATATTAAATTTGATTTTACATTATTTTATGAACAATCTAATTTATTTATTGAATAATGGAAACTAAAAGTTTATCTCAAAAAGTGAGTAAAAAACAATTAGGTTTCATTCTGGGCGTCTCTTATAAAACCGCTCGTAAAGATTATGATTTAATTGTTTTGAGCCTTGAATTAAAACGAAAATTTTTAACTATTAACGATTTAATAAAATACGGTATTTTGTCTTAAAACGGCTTAAAGTGGTAAAATAACCCTTTTTTAGAACTTATTGATTAATGTCTTTTCTTTTCGGTTGTAATCTTTGTAAAAATATTAATTAAAAAAATTACAAATATGAAGATTGCTAGTATTACGGGAGTAACCCGTTCGAATGAATTAAGTATAACTAAAAGTATCGGCTCTGTTATTATCGCCTCAAATTTAGCTTTTACCGATTTAACCACTGAAAAAATAAGCATTTACATTGAGCGTGGTAATGGTGCGAATGTTATTTTAGTAAATAAAATTTTATTAAAGGACTTTTTAATCAGTTCCACTTTTGGAAATTCTGCTTTACAGTCTGATTCTACTTATGCTACAATTGCACTTTGTGAAATAGCATCTGAAGGTTCTGTTTATTTAGCTGAAAAAGAAAGCATAAAAATACAACTTGATGACTTGGTAGCATTAAAATTATACGATGTTTACGGTGTTGAAGAACCTGTACAAACAAATGATTTATTATTTTTTGAGCAAAAAAGTATTGCAAGTGAAGAAGTCAATAAAAAAATCGACGTTTCGGGTTTTGATTTAGCTATCGTAAATATGGATGCCACTATTTCTGATATTTCATTTTATTTTGAAAACGGTCAAGTTGTAAAATATTTACCCTTCGAATTACAAACTTTGTCATGTGATATAGACCCAGTGGCTTATATTACATCTGCTGGTGTTGTATCTCAAAGATTAAGCGGGCGAATCGCTCTCCCTTTACTTCACGTTCAAACTATTGAAATAAACAAATCTCAGGGGGTTGTCGTAAATTTCGTAGTAAGACACATTAAAACAGTTTAATTATGGGATTTTTCTCTTCTGTCGCAAATAAATTAAAAAGAGTCGTTTCTCTAAATAATTTAACACGTTTAGTAACTGGCAATTTTACGGATGTTGGTAAAGATTTATTAAGAGTTGCAACAACTCCCGACCCGAACGCAAAAAATGGAAGTGTACCTGTTCCTGCAATGCTTCCCGTAAATACACAGATTCCTCAACCTATTGCGGATGTTTTAGCCGTTCAAGGTGCTAAATTTCAGCAACAAGTAGTTAATAAAATAGCATCTGATACTAATTTTCAGAATGTAACTGATTTATTCACAAAAGCAGGTATACAAGCCTTTTGGCTAAAAAATAAAATGTGGTTTATTGGCGCAGGTGTTGCTATTGTTGCTATTTTCACAATTCATCATTTTACGAAAACTTCTCACACAAGGGGGAATGTTCGAAAAAGATAAAGAAAAAAATAAGTCGTCAAACTGTTTTAATCGTGTGTACTTGATAGTTTTCATACTTGACAGTTTGACAATTATTTTAAAAAAAATATCACTGTTTATTTTAAATATTAAAAATTTAATTCATTAAAAAATGAAAAATAATTATCCACAAAAACAAGGTTACTATGGTAACCAAAACGATAGTCAACATTCTTATTCACCTTACAAATCAAAATATTTTCAAGGTAAAAACGAAAATAATCAAAAACGTGAAATCGTCAAACATTCGGGCGCAAAAAATACAAAGTATCACCCAAAAACTGGACCAAATGCTGGAGTTGAACAAAATTTAACAACTGGTTGGAGGTTGTCCAAAGGCGAATTAATATCTATTAAATGCGTGACAACTTCTAAAAGTCATTTAACAGAAAAGGGTTGGTTAGGTTCAATTGCATGTACATTTACGAATACAAAAACGGGTCAATCTTCATTTCATTGGGGAACTATGGAGCATAAAACCGGGAAAGTTGTTATTGATTCAATGGCTTTCGTAATAAACCCAAAAGCCAAGAACGGCGGATATGCGGGCACATTTTTAGGTAAATAATGTTTCGCTTTTTATTAAAATTCCTCCCTTTAATTTTACACGAGGGAGCGGATTTATTAATCGAATATGTAAAAAAAAGAAAAGATTTAAATAATCAAATAAAATAAATTTTTATGCAAAAATTAGGTTCTATAATTTCAATTATTAAAATAGTTGTTAAATATTCAGCGGTCGTTGTCGCTATCATAAAGGGTATTGAGTTAATTTCTGACGAATTACAAAAAATTGATTTATCAGAAAAAAAGCTAAAAAATGAATAATCTTTCTTTTAACTTGTTGAAATCTTCGGAAGGTTGCCGCTTATCTCCTTATCGAGATAGTGTAGGCGTTCCTACTATTGCATATGGTAATACATTTTATGCAAATGGAACTCCCGTTAAAATGACAGATAAATCAATTTCACAAACTGATGCGGATTCACTTTTTTTAAAAGTTTCTACAAATTTTGAATCACATTTAAAACCTCTTTTTTCAGTGTCTTTAAATAGCAACCAATTAGGCGCGTGTGTTAATTTGGCTTATAATATTGGAATATCTGCTTTTAAAAATTCAACATTATTAAAAGTTATTAACACAAATCCCAACGATTTTGGAAATATTGAAAATCATTTCCTCGAGTGGAAACTCGCTGGTGGTAAACCTGTTTTACTTCCTCGAAGAATTAAAGAGTTTGATTTGTATAAAAAACCAACTTTAAATTTAGGAATAATTATCCCTTTATTGTTGCTTTTTTATACAGTGTTTACAGTTTCACTATAAAAAAAACCAAAAAAAATAAATAAATTAATAAATAAAAAATAATATTATGTTACAAAAAATTCAAGATTTTTATACTGCTAATAAAACTATCGTTTTAGTAGCTGTTTCGGTTGTTGTTGCTTTTCTTTTGTGGAAAAAATTTAAAAAGTAATTTAGTGCCTCGCTTAAACATTGATAGAACCTCCAAAATTATGGGGGTTTTGTCTGATTATTGGCTTTTGATTATTGGCGCATTAATTGCAATTCCTTTATTATATAAGTATTATATGAATTTTGTGTCTACATCTGCAGAGAATGCCGTTGTAAATTCTGAAAAAGATATGCAAACAGCTAATCAATCCCCAGTAACTCAATCACAAGGTTTAAATAAAATTACTACCCGTTTAGAAGTACAACAAATCGCTAAAAATGTTGCTCATCATTTTGGAACTGACATTTTAACTAAAGAGGCTTCTTCTGATTGGTTCGGACTTGGTGTTTTATTACATCCTACAAGTTGGTCAGAAAATGACCAAGAAGCATTAATTGAACTATTAAAAGTTAAACAACCTTTAACCGTTCCTTTAGTAATTTCTTGCTATTATTTTATCACTCGCCGTGATTTAAAGAATGATATTAAATCTTATTTGCCCGATTCTTATATAAAACAATTACCATTATTTAATTAAAATAATTATGACTTCAAATTTTATTCAATACGTAAATGACAAAAATCAATTAAAAACTTTCCCCATTGTTCTAATTGATAACGGCATAAATGTTTCATTTTCACTTTCATCAATTAATGAACCTTTTTTTATTACAAAGATTTTTAAAAATGATTTGCCATTTTACGGATTTGCTTTTGATAACATTACGAATGCAGACCAAATTAGTTTTATAAATTCGGAGGTTTTCGATATTTCCAGCGTTCCTTCTCGTGGTCATTTTCAACCTTTTACAGTTGTTTCAATGTCTTATAACATTGAATTAAACAATCGTTATTTTAATAGAAACCTTGACGTAACTAATTCAGCGTTAAGACAAATTAATTCTAGAGTTCATCCCAATTACGGTATTGTTTCTCCTCGTAAATCTGATTTTTCATTTTCTGCACAATCTAATCAGGAATTTTTTACTTGCGTTGGTTCTAATTTTAATAATACATCTGGTAGCTATACACTAACCTATTCTGATTCCGAACGGACACCTACTAATTACTCAACAACTATTACACCAACTTATACACGTCCTGCAGGTACCACGTTGTTTGGTATTACAACACCAGTTCGCTTTTTCTTAGAATATTCAGGTTTTAACATTGCCGTTTCCATTCCTACAATTTGGAATCAGGATTTTAACTTTCTTTTTTATATCGATAGGTCAAAAAATACTTTCGATGTAATCTCGCAATATCTACCTTGGACTGTCAGTTATCAAGGCTGCAACAATGTATCACATCAGTACTTATTTACAAGTTCCGTCAATGCTGCCTACAAATTCCATGTAGCTGTCGCTTATAAAAACATTGCTTTATAAATGGCGAATAATACCCCGACCCCTTACTCTTGTCAAGTTTACCATAAAGACAAAACAAGATATCCTTTAAAATATGAGTTTATAAAATCAATTTATTTTTTACATAAACTTTTACAAAAAGAAAATTTCGATTATCATTATATAAATATATATAATCGAAAAACTGGGGTTTATTTAGGTAGACAATATTTCGATAATTTTATAATAGATAAACCTTTGTATTAATTTGCAAGGGTTTTTTTTTGGTTTATTATTAATTCTCTGTAAGATTATTTATTAGCAAGGTTTAAATTTTGGCACTATCTTTGAAAACAAGTTTATACATACTAACTTACAAATTTTAAATTATGAAGAAAATAATTTTATTGCTGCTTTTTTTTAGTTCACTTTCTTATTCTCAATCTTTTAAAGGCAAATGGTCTAGTGAAGGCGAAATAACAAATAATTACATTATGAATTTAATTTTATTTCAAAATGGAATTAAAATTATAGGTTTTGCTGATTATGATATTTATGATAAATTAAAATTTTCTTGTCAAATTAAAGGTTATATTAAAAACAAAATAGCCTATGTTCGCTTTACTGATGACAATAGTAAAATTGTTTGTGATGGTACAATACAATTTGATGACAATAATACAATTTTCTTTAAAAAGTCACGTGGTTTTAATTACGTTCCTATTCTTACAAATTTACATTCTTCGAATTAACCTTTTAAACCCCAATAAAACGGGGTTTTTTTTATTTTAAAATATTAAATTCTAAATTGTTTATAAAGTTGTTAACAACTTCTTGGATGTACTATCTTACATACTATAAATTATAGTTCATTTATAATTTTAAATTTTATGTTAAAAAAGACAAAAACAATTGATTCTAATTACTAATACTTAAATTTAGAAAAAAAATAATATGAAATTTGTAATCACCTTTTATTGTTTAATTCTTTATTTATATTCAAATGCACAAACGGAAACATTAGTTTATGATTTAAAAGTTTCAGGAAAAATTATTGGCACAGTAACAGCAAAAAAAATTATTCAAGGAAGTTTTATAACTTATTTATCAGATACAGATGCAAAAATAAGTTTTTTTGGAACTACTCAAATTAAAACAAATATGAAAGTAATCTTCGAAAATGGAAAACTTTATGAAAGTACCTATAAATTTTATAAAAATAACAACATTAAAGAAGAAACCAAAATAACTTTAAAAAGTGGTAACTATTTATTAATTCATGATGGTAAAACCAGTTTATTAACTGAGCCTATTTATGTAAGTACTATTATACTACCTTTTTGTAAACCAAATAATAACGAAAAAGTATTTGAAGAAGTAGAAGGTTATTTTAAATCAATTAAACTTATAAATAACAAAAGCTACCATTTAATTGATCCTAAAAGTAGTCATGAGGATATCTATGTTTACGAAAACAATAAAATGCAATACTGCTTAGTAAACAACACTTTAGTAGATTTTGAAATGATATTGCAATCTAAATATTATTCTCAAAATGTTGAAAAAATAAATTAATTACAGTTTAATTTTTTCCTTAAATGGACGATAAATTAAGTTTTTGAAATCTGAATTTTCTTCATTATTCATGTGTGTATCAACACCAAATATTACTTTAGTGGGTTCCATTTTTGAAAAAGTTGAAAAAAATCTATCCCATATTGTTAAAATATCTCCAAAATTACTATCTGTATAAGGTAATTCAAAATGATGATGAATATGATGTGTATTTGGAGTAACGAAAAAAATAGAAACTATATTGTTTAATCTTTTTGGAAGAATGATTTTTGTATGCGAAGCCAAGTTGGAAAAACTTTGGATCAATTGATTTAAAATTAGCACCCAAGGAGCTGCTCCTATTATAAAAATTATGATTATAGAATAACTTACTCTAATGAATGTTTCTCCTGGATGTTCTCTAATAGTTGTCGAAATATCAACTTCCATATCACTATGGTGTACTTGATGAAATTTCCAGAAAAGAGGAGTTTTATGCATCATAAAATGATAGAGATAATCAAAAAAATCTAAAATTAGGAAGGCTATAATAAAAAATAAAATAGGACTTATTGAGACAGGTAGGTAATGAAGTATTCCCCAATTTGCTTTTTCAGTCCAATTTGAAATAAAAAAAACGCCTAATGACATAATTATTTGTACGGGAAGTACAAAAATTAAAAATTTCGAGTTTATTTTTGTGTGTAATACTTTTGAAGTTATTTTTTGAGAAAAAAGTAACAACTCTAGTATCCAAAAAAAAATTAAAATTCCACCATATATTAAAAGTTGAAATGTTAACGAATGATTAGTAAGAAATTCCATTATAATTATTTATTATTATTTAACAATGTTTAACAAAATATGTGCCAAAAGTTCATTTACTTACTAAAATTAAAATTTTAATTAATTTAGTTTGCTATGTTTTTTTAATGGTTTTTCATTTTTAGTACTAGTTTCGTTCTTGGAATTTAGTATTTGATTTGCTAATAATTTTTCTATCAATTCATCTTTGGTTAAATGATGAAAAACTGTTTTGATTTTATCTTTAAATTCTTGAGAAACTTCGTGATTTGGTTTGGTTTTGAAGATTTGCTTCGCCCATAATAAAGTATTATTTTCTTCAATAGTACCAGCAGATGGTTTTTCGAATTTGGTAAATTTAATTCCTAATTCTTTTTCAAAATCAGCAATTTCAATCACTTCTTCTTGTTGTAAAACGGTTAAAGAAAGTCCCTTAGCTCCAGCTCTTGCTGTTCTACCGCTACGGTGAACATAAGCTTCATAAACATCCGGTAAATGATAATTGAACACATAGGATATTTCTTTTACATCAATTCCTCTGGCGGCTAAATCGGTGGCAACCAAAATATTTATGTGTCCTTCGCGAAATTGTTCCATAATTCGATCCCGAATCCCTTGCGATAAACTTCCATGTAAAGCTCCAGATGAAAACCTGTTTATAGCTAAATTTTTGGCTAATTTGTTAACAGCCGCCTTAGTTTTGCAAAAAATAATTCCTCGTTCTCCTTCCTTCGAACTTAAAAAATGCATTAAAACATTCAGTTTTTCAATGGGATCCACCACAATATATTGGTGGTCAATTCCTTGATTTCCTATAGTTTCCATATTGGCACTAATCTGAATTACATTTTTAGATAAGTAATTCTGAATCAATTGCTTTATGGTCCCTGGCAATGTCGCCGAAAACAAAAATGTTTTATGATTTTTTGGTATTTCTGCAATAATTTCGTCTAAGCTTTCTTTTAGAATAGAAACCATTTCATCCGCTTCATCAAGAACTAAAAACTTAGTTTCTTTTAAGTTAATTGCTTTACGTTGCATTAAATCTATTAAACGACCTGGCGTTGCCACCACAATATGCGTTGGCGTTGTTAAGCGTTCGATTTGTGGTTTTATTGGAATTCCTCCACAAATAGCTGCAATGGAAACTTCAGGAAGGTATTTCGAAAAAGATTCTAAATTGCTAAATATTTGGTGTCCTAATTCTCTTGTAGGTACTAAAATAACGGCTTGAACGACAGGTATTGAAGTATCTATTAATTGTAATAATGGTAATCCAAAAGCAGCTGTTTTTCCAGTCCCAGTTTTGGCAAGTCCAACAATATCAGTGGTATTTGATAAAAATAATGGAATTGTTTTTTGCTGGATTTCTGTTGGAACCACAAATTTTAACTCGGTTATGGCTTTTAGTATGGGAGCTGAAATTCCTAAATTCGAGAATTGGTTTGGCATTTTTTTGGATTTATAATTTTAAACAAATAGTTATTTTGAAACCTAATTTAATAGCCCCGATAGCAGTGAAAATCCCACGCTTTTTTGCGTGGATTGTAGCGTATAGCGGGAAAAAGCTCCTGAAAATTAATCCGCTTCGTTCATTATTTTCTCACGATACTTCTTCCCTATCAATAAGGTCAGTTTTAGTTTGTAATCCTCAACTAGCCATTCGCGGTAATTTTTACTGCATTGGCTTAAGCATTTGGCATAACGTTTCAAACGGCATTCGATATCTGGATCTAACTCTTTAAAGAGTGCTTTTGCATCTCTTAATTCTTCGGTATTATCAACGCACATGGCAGCATGTTGTTCTAGTGACTTGTCTAACACCACTTTAGAACGTAGGTTTTGAGCGATAATTAGTTTATGTTCTTCATCTACATCAAAAGTGACAACTTCAGTTTTGCTGAATTTAGCTCTTAATTCAGGAGGCATTGTATATTTAAAATACAATTCAATTTCGGTATCATCACGCAAATTTTCCAAGTAGAATTCAGGTGATTTAAAAATATGTTGCCAGTTCACCGGCTCGCTCCATAATCCGAAACGGGCTGCATTATTTCCTAAATCAATAACATTAAAATAATCTTTATTCGGTAGTTTTCTAGACCCACGACCAATCATTTGAAAGTACAAAGTCAATGATTTCGTGGCTCTATTCAATATTATGGTTTCTACGGTTGGTTCATCAAATCCTGTTGTAAGAATACCAACGGAGGTTAAAATAGCGTCTGGCGTTTTCTTAAACCATTGCAAAATGTCTTTTCGTTCCTCGATGCTGCTAGTATTATCTAAATGTCGAATCGTATAACCCGCTTCTCTAAATGTTTCATATACATATAAAGATGTATTGATTCCGTTATTAAAAATCAAGGTCTTTTTTCCCAAAGATTTCTCGGTATAAGCATGCAATAATTTCTCTTGCATGGCCATATTTGTGTATAAATCATCTGAAGATTTTACGGTATAATCCCCGTTTATTCCCACTTTTAATGATGTTAAGCCCACATCATAACTATAGGTAATTGCTTTTGCCAAAAATCCTTTGTCGATTAGGGAACTTATGGTATCTCCTACGATTAATTCATCGTAATTTTCATGCATTGGCAACTTTACATTCGAACTCAAAGGCGTTGCGGTAACTCCTAAAATGAAAGCGTTTTTAAAAGAACTTAATAATTTACGAAAAGAATTATAATGCGCTTCATCAATAATCACTAATCCAATGTTGTCAAGATGTAGTTTTTCGTCATTGATTCGGTTTTTCAAGGTTTCTACCATGGCAACAAAACAAGAATATTCGTTTTGATCGGGTAATTCCTTTACTTTACTATTTATGATTTTGTTCGTAACATCAAACCCTTTTAGCATTTTTGAAGTCTGCTTACAAAGTTCGATTCTATGCGTCAAAACCACTACTTTCTTATCGTGTTTTGACAAGTATTGTCTAACGATTTCAGAAAAAACAACCGTTTTCCCTCCACCAGTAGGTAATTGATATAATAAGTGATGATTTTTAGGTGCGTTATCCAATCTTTCAAAAATGGCTTCAATGTCTCCTTTCTGGTATGAA
>Ga0114958_10001585_pt1 | contig 17687 bp, 6 predicted proteins | sample C_130208_EF_Meta_FD_89577 | JGI IMG/M metagenome (GOLD analysis project Ga0114958, IMG submission 89577) | Freshwater microbial communities from Lake Croche, Canada to study carbon cycling - C_130208_EF_MetaG | ecosystem: Environmental > Aquatic > Freshwater > Lake | place: Lake Croche, Canada...
AACATATAATGCTAGTAATTTATTTGCAAATGAATTAGATAATATTACAAAGAAATATAGTGATTATGATAAAGATGATAAATATGATTTATTATTAGATGGATTTAATAAAGCAAATGCAAAGGTAGCATTATTATGTAATCACCAGAAGAATATATCTAAAAATTTCTCAGAACAAACAACAAAATTAAAAGATCAAATTAAAGAATTAAAAGGAAGAAAGAAAAATGCAAAAGATCCATCAAAATATAATGAAAAGATTAAGAAATTAAGAACTAAATTAGATTTAAAACAAGAATTAAAAAATTTATCATTAGGTACATCAAAGATAAATTATATTGATCCCAGAATTACAGTTGCATTTATGAAGAAACATGATATACAAATTGATAAAATATTTAATAAATCTTTACAAGAGAAATTTAAATGGGCATTTGAAATTGATCGAGAATTTTCATTTTAAATGAAAACAATTATAAATTAAACTGATCTTCGCTATCATCGTCTGATGTACTATGATTTATTCCAAAAATTTGGTCTATTAAATATGGAGATTGTTTTGTATTTTTTGATAAATTATATTTTTCAATATCTACATTAATTTGTTTAATTTGTTTTTCTGTTAAATTTATGTTTGTATATATTCCACCTCGTACATTTTCAATTGAATAATCTATGATATATCTTATTAATATTCGTTTAAAATTACGATTTTGATCATATTCACGAACGATTTTAATTGGATGATATGCCTTTAGCCATTCATTATCTATATAATCACTGAGTGTATATGATTTAAGTGGAGTTATATATAGTTTTTTAGATTTCAATAATATAATTGCAGTTGGACATGATTGTGTCATTTTTATAATAATATAATTCTTATTATAAAAATTTAAAAATTCAATTATTTAGTTTTAATAATTTACGATATTATGTGATACTAGTTGGGATAATAGATTTTTCAGTAGTTACAATAGATTTTTCAATCGGTTTAATAACATTTTCAGTTGCTGAAACTATTTTTTCAGTAGTAGATATATTTGAATCTACTACTGGCACTGAATCTACTCTTGGTACAAATAAAAAATAAATTGTAGAACTTTCAATTATTATAGTAAATACATTTACGAGTATTAATAATAAAATAGAAGACTCTAACTTAGTTTGTTTTTTATAGAAATATAAATTACATAAGTATGCAAGGGATGCTAAAATAAATAGTAATTTAATAATTGTAACTATTTTTGTTATCAAATTTTGTTGATTTTTATAAAATGCCATAACTGATTGACTAAATGATACAATTGGAGCAGAAGCATAAATAGTAAAATCAAGTAATTCCATAAGTTATATAATATATAAAATATAAATAATATATAAAATATAAAATATAAAATGTCAATAGATAGCCCCTTAAAATATGAAGATTTTATAGATGGTATAATGTTTATAAATCTTACTGAAAGAACCGATAGACTTAAAATTATATTAGATGAATGTAACAAAGTTGGAATACCTAAAAATATGATTCATAGAATAGATGCAGTATTAGATAAAACATGTGGTCATTTAGGATGTACTAAAAGTCATATTAAAGCAATAGAATATGCTAAAGAAATGAAGTGGAAAAGATTCTTAATTTTAGAAGATGACTTTCAATTTAAGTTATCAAAAGATAAAATATTAGATATATTATCTGAATTTTTTAAAAAATATAATAATAAATGGGATATATTTATGTTTACAACATATTGGAATCAAAAAATTGATACAGATATTGATTATATTAAAAGAATTAAGTACGGTACAACTACGGCCGGATACTTAGTAAATTTTAATTATACTGATACTTTATTAAATAATTTTTTAATTGGTATGAGAAAATTAGAAGAAGAAGTAGAACAGTTTAAAATAACAAATCCAAATGAAAAAAAATTCACAACTAATTATGCATTAGATCAGTTTTGGTTTGCATTACAATCAAAAGATAATTTTTATATAAGTGATCCTACATTTGGTTCTCAATCTAGTATTTGGTCATCAATTATGTCAAAATAAATTTATCTTTTTCTTTTTTTATCAATTTTTATGATTTTTTCAAATTTATAAAAACTTAATTGTGTATCTTTTAATTCTTTAATTGTTAGATCTTCGTCTTTATATTTGTAATTTTCAATATCATTTATATATATTACATTTGTTAATTTATTAATTTCATCTTGATTTTTTAATAATTCATATAATTCAATCATTTTTATATCTCTTTTAGTTGGTGTATGATCTATGTGTTCAATAGCTTCTATAACTCCATTTAGTGTAGTATATCCTAAATCTTTAATACTTTGAGATACATCTTTACTTTGAGAAATATCTGCCGGATTATTTAAAAAAACTCTGTATGCAAATCCCGTTGCTAATAATGATGAGTTGGGCTTTACAAATGGATCCGAAAAATAATATAATGATGGAATTCTTTTAACTGATTTTAATAATGTATATCTATTTGATAATCTATTCATAATATAGGCAAAACATAACATAAAAAATAAGACAATCGGTTGAGTAACTAAAACTGTACTTAATTCTGAAATTCCAAAAGAAGTTAACATATTATTTGAAACTGATACTGCATTATGTGCAGCAAATAATAATAAATAATTAAGGCACCATATAAACCATCCAATTGATAGAAAGAATACAAGTCCTCCTTTGAATGTATGAAAAGGTAGATAAGATAATAAATATGATTTTTTAGGGGTTTCTGGATAATCTTTGTTTGCAATTAGATAAGCTATATCAATAGATCCTTTTTTAATATCTCTTTTTTTACGTTTATGATTAAATAAATATATCAATATCAAATCAATAATTGTATGATCATCATTATCAAATTCATCTTTATCTATACTATAAGCAAAATCATGATTAGTTTTATCAATTTTTGTACTATTCTTTAAATTTTTAACATAAGTTTCATCCTTAAATTTTATTACATTTAGTAATTTCACATCTAATTCATCTGTTTCATATTTGGATAATTCTTGTTCAAATGCATGTCTTCTAATCAATTCATCGTATAAAATAGGATATCTCCATTTAAATTCATCTATTCCAGATGTATTCATTAGTTTAACAAAAAATGTAATAATTGGTACATTTAATACTGCGGTAATTATTGATAATACAATTGTTTCAGTTACTGTAATTTGTGGTAATTCAATATTGTTATTTGTATCTCCATATTTAAATGAATATAAAAATGCACTTAGGAATAATGAATTAAATTGAGCAACAAAAATTATTAATAATCTAAATAATCTTGGTAATCTTGGATCAAATCTAAAAAATGCCGAAATATGAGAGTGTTGAAATATAAGACGATTCCACCAAATTGATATAAATCTATAAAATCCATATACTTCAATTGGTTTAATATCATCTATTTTCTGCTCTTTTATTTTAAAACCTACTGAATATTCATAACATATATCAATTAAACAACCTGTTTGATTCTTTAATTCTTTTATAATTGGATCTTTTAATAATATATCATAGTATTTTTTTGAATCACGTATATCTAATATTAAACCAATTAAAAATGTAATTAATCCAACAATCGCAATTGAACCAAATGTTATATAGAATTGTCTAAATCTTGTTAATCCATCAATTGAATATACATCAGATGCACCTGCAAATATATCTTTATTAGATTTATATACTGCATCCAATCTTGATCCAAAATCTGTCATATGTGTACAATTACATACAAGTGTATCTTTAGTTGCAGAAACTAAATAACATCCATCTGATGCCCAATCATTTTTTTTAAATGACCAATATACACATTTTGCTTCATATTTGGGTACAGGACAGTTAAATGTTACTAATGTAGGATTAAGTAATTGAGTTAATTGACTATCACATGAAGCAATATATTCTTTATCTGGACAAGGTATAATATATCCAGAGTTATTTTTTTTTAATTGTGTAAAAACAGGTTTATTATTTGAAATTATGTATGTAATATCATCTAGACAATTAATTCGATAACTTGGAATATTTACACGTGTATCATTTGCAGGCAATGATAAAGCATATGTAAACTGTAAAGGAGTTGATAAATTACTAATTGACAATTCAGTGCCATTTAAACTTGATAAACTAACACTATATAATTTTGTATCAATACTTGTATTTGATTGATATGGGTTTGTATTCCACGATATTAAACTGACTGCTGAACCAGAAATATTTAATTTTGGAACATTTAATCCAAAACTTGATGAATTAATAACTAATGGTTTTTGTGGTAATACTTGTGCATGAAAATCAAATGCTGTTGTAGAAATAGAGAATGATCCATTTGGATTTGATCCTAGAGTTAGTATTCCAACTGTTCGTAAAACATCTTTAATTTGATCATGTGGTAAGTCTTGGATTGTATTGATAACAGTAGTTGCTTCATCTGATGACAATGATGTTTTATTCCCGACAAATTGTGTTAATAATTGTTTACCTATATCTTCATTTGATAATATTATAATTGGAGAAGGAGATACAGTTGGAGATAATGTTACTGAGTGTGAAATACTAATAGATGAAGTAATTGATCCACTAATTGAATTTGAAGGATAGTTTGAGAAAAGAGAACTTGATGATGCTACACTACTTGGTGAAGATGCTACTGTTTGTGATGATGACACAGAATGACTTATTGATATAACATTTGATGGTGTATTATATGACGGTGATTGAATCGGGGTAACTGATGGTGTATTTTTTGTGGTACTTGTTAGAGTGTTAGTATATTTACCAGTATTTGTTGAGCATCTTGATAAAGATTCAAGAATACTACTAGTTGAGATTGGTGAATGACTAGTAAAATTACTATTTGTTGAATATGGACTATATGTATAACATCCTGTATTAGTTAATATATTGGTTTTAGACATTGATGGTGATCTTGTTTCAAATGCAGAAGATGAAATTGAATTAGTTGTTGAAGAAGATTTAGAGTTTGATATAGACTTTGTAGATGATATAGAATTAAATGAACTTTGTGAACTACTACTAGATTTAGACATTGTTGGAGTTAAACTATTTGTAGTTGAAAATGAAGCAGAACCAGATGATGTAGGATATATCAATGTAACTCTTAGAGATACACCATTAAATACGACTGAACCATCTGATATAAACTGTAATTTTATAGATTGTGATCTAACTAAAAATAAAGAAGGTATAGTAGTACCTGCATAACTGAATACTTGTGTATTTGTAGCATCATATATTTTTAAAAAATCACAGCATCCTTCAGTTGTAAAAGTAGTGAAATTTACTTGAAATATTGCATAATTGTTTCCTCCATTTATTGTAAATTCACAATTAAGATTATTTCCATATGTAGCAGCTAAATTTGTATTTAAAGTTGTATATGAATCTACTACTGGTAATGTTATTTGATTATTATTTGGACTACACATATTAAAAGCCGTATATAATTGTAGTGAAGAGGTTGGTAAAGAAGATACTGTTTGCGATTTAGTAGAAATTGGTGTAGTTGTAGGTGGAAATATTTTATCATATATAATAAATGATTCCCAACCAGCATTTGGCACAAATGTTCCAGATCCTACTCCTTCTATTGGTATAATAAAACAATTTGCACATACAGTCGTATAAATATTAGGTGAATTTAATTGAATATTAAAACAAGGTGTATTAACACTAATTCCGCCACATGATGGATTTAATGAACATCGTATCATACATTCTGAAATTGTTTCACTTCCTGTGTTTGAAAGGGGAACATTCCAATATACTGACCCATAATCAGTCCAATTACCTGTATAAAACACAGTTGCTGTTGCAGTGGCCGACCTTGATACACTATTTGAATTATATGGTGATCTAGAAGATGAAATTGAAATACTTGGACTTTTTGAGATAGAAGTTGATTTAGTATTAGTTTGAGATACTGAGGTTGAAAAACTTTCTCTAGAAGATTGAGTTGAACTTCGACTTGGTAAACTTGATATAGTATTCTTTATTGTATATGAATTGCTAAAAGTTCTTATTGGAGAAACACTTTTAATATTACTTGAAGTAGTTGAAATTGATTGAATACTTGTTGCACTATTTCCTATAGGTGAAATATTTAATGAATAAGGTGTTTGTCCATAATCACAATTATGATTTATAGGACCAATACTAAGTTCAATACTACTTACTCCAAATAAATTAAAACTATTTGTATATGATAATAAACCTCCATTAGAGTTTGAATATATTAAGTTTCCGTTTACTGTTAATTGTGCAGATATACCACCATTTGATCCATGTGATATACTAACAGTTAATGTAATATCTTGATAACATGAACCAATCGGATTATACCATCTTAGAACTGGTGTAATATCACCATATGAGGGAGTATTACAACTAATCGCACCATTTGGCATCATCATTGTACCAGATATAATACCATTTGAAGCTACATTATAATTCCATGAAGATACTGATCCTACACTTCCTGTATTTGAAGTTGCATAATTTGTAAACTGTGTAAAGGTACCTGCATTATAGTAACCATAATACCATCCATTTGAACCTTGTATAGATGAAAAATCTGTTACTGCATTATAATTACGATAAGGACATGTTGCAGTAGCAGTAAGACTATTAATAATGGATCTAGTATTTATATATGAATATGAGGCTGTTATAAAAGATGATACAGATGGTGATGCTGAAGTTGCAAATGAAGTTGAATCAAATGGAGATATAGATGGAGAAGCAGAAACAGATACAAATGGAGATATAGATAATTCTTGTAGTTTTCTTTCTTTGATATTTACATGTTGTGTATGATATGGAGTTGGCTTAATAAATGCACCTACATATGAAAATAAACTAAATATAATAATAAAATTTATCATATTTTATGAATATATATTATAAACATTTAATAATTTATTATATATATAGATTATAATGTCTAATCAAAGATTCATTAATAATATTGAAATAATACAAAAAATAAGAAAAGCTAATGAGACTCCAAATTCTAATATTAATATGCAATTTATATATATAAATGATACGAATCTATTTATAGGTCAAAATTCAGGTAATAATTTAGGTATTGGTATGGATAATCTATTTTTAGGAAATAATTCTGGAAATATAAATAATCTTGGATTTGAAAATACATTTATTGGATTAAACTCTGGACAAAATAATACAGATGGTTCAAATAATACTTTTATTGGTCAATTTGCTGGTCAAAATAATAATACAGGTAATTACAATACAAATATTGGTGGAGGAGCAGGATTTGCAAATCAAGAAGGGTCTAACAATACTATGATAGGTTATAATGCAGGTACATTAAATTTAGAAAATAATAATACATTTATTGGACATAATGCAGGATATAATAATAATATTGGTACATTAAATACATTTATAGGTCAAAATGCAGGATATAATAATATTGATGGGTCAAATAATACATTTATTGGACAGAATTCTGGAGAAATTAATATTGGGAATAATAATACATTTATTGGTCAAAATTCAGGAATGATTAATCAAGATGGTACTAATAATACATTTATAGGTAAAGATGCTGGAATAACTAATACAACTGGCAATAATAACTTATTTATTGGCCAAGGTGCTGGTAATATGAATGATGCTGGTGATAATAATACATTTATTGGACAAAATGCAGGGATAAATAATACTACTGGTGTAAATAATGTTGCAATTGGTACGAATTCTGGAGTAAGTTTTGGTAGATCCGTTACAAGTAATATAGTTGCAATAGGATATCAAGCAGATTCTAATGTAAATGATGGTATTGCAATTGGTACTAATGCAAATTGTACTGTAGTAAATGGTTTATTTTTTTCACAAAACTTAGCAAATATTGATACAAATACAAACACATATAGACCAGTTGCATATGATTCAATCAGTGGTATGATGGGTCCAATCCAAAAGCCAATTCTATATTTAGGTAATGGATCAATTATATTAGATGAGAAAACTGGTGCCATAAAAACAATTGATTTAAATGGAATTGAACATAATATAAATACAAATGATCAAATTAATTCGTATATTCCAAAAAATTCTGAAATATGGTTATCTCCTGCACCAACTACAGTACAAGAAGGATTAGATCGTATTGCATCATTGTTGTATAGTTTAAATGTAAATCAACCAATTCCCTAATTTTCAAGTTCATTGTATTTATATAATATATATCAATATAATATATAAGTAATATGTCAGGTAGAGTTATATTAAATTCTGATAATTATGGTAATTTATTAATTAATAGTCAAAATACAGTATACAATCTTAATGCATTTTATAATAATAATTATGAAAAATTTAATTATATATCACCACCATATGATTTAACTGGTACCCAAACTAATACAAGTATTGGTAATTTTAGAGTACCATCTAATTTTCCAGTTGGAAAAAAAGTTTATATAAAATTATCTTATACTGGACAAGTTAATCCAAATGCCAAACAATTATCAATTCAACTATTTAAAGATAGTAATAATAGTTTATTATTTGAATTAGATTCTTATCCGAGTGTATCAAATCTTGTATCAAGTGGTACTATTTCATTATTACTAAATGCAAATGATAAGATTAATGTTTGTTATACTATACACGATAATTCATCCTATATAAATAATTTAATATATAATGTAACATTTTCATATAGTATAACACCATCATTAGCATATACAATTTCAACTGTATCAAATATATATAATGATTTATCAATTTATGGAAATCTAACTATTAATCAAGATTTTAATTTATTTGGTAATATTTATAAAGATGGTGTTTTATTTTATGGTCCAACTGGACCACAGGGTCCTGTTGGAACTGGAATTCAATTTAAAGGAATTTTAAATAATGTATCAGATTTATCATTAATTGTATCACCCATTTCTGGTGACGCGTATATAGTATTGCAAAATTCACATTTATATTTATATAGTGGTACACAATTTGTAGACGGTGGATCAATTTTAGGACCAACCGGAATAACTGGATCTACGGGATATACTGGTCCACAAGGTCCAGTTGGAACTGGAATTCAATTTAAAGGGACTTTAAGTTATATATCTGATTTATCAACGATTGTAACACCTGTTTCTGGTGATGCATATATAATCTTAGAAAATTCTCACTTATACTTATATAATGGAATTCAATTTGTAGATGGCGGATCTGTTTTAGGACCCACTGGTGATACTGGATCAACTGGTTACACAGGATTGCGTGGTTACACAGGATATACAGGATATACAGGTTCCACAGGATATACAGGTTCACAAGGTCCAGTTGGAACTGGAATTCAATTTAAGGGTACAGTAAATAATATATCTGATTTATCATTAATTATATCTCCATTACAAGGGGATGCATATATTGTATTTGAAAATTCACATTTATATTTATATGATGGAAGTCAATTTATAGATGGTGGTTCTATTGTTGGACCTACTGGTAGCACAGGTATGACGGGAATTATGGGCACAACTGGACCAACAGGTTCTATTGGAAAAGGTATTCAATTTAAAGGAACATTAAATAATATCTCTGATTTATCATCTATAGTATCACCTATTGATGGAGATTCATATATAATATTATCAAATTCCCACTTGTATTTATATAATGGTATTCAGTTTGTAGATGGTGGATCAGTTGTAGGACCAACTGGTTTAAATGGATCAACGGGTATTAATGGTGCGACAGGTCCAACTGGTTTACAAGGTCCAACTGGTCCAATTAGTTCATATAGTTTTGATGGAGGATTTCCAACAACTGATTATATAATTGGTCCTGCTTTTAATTGTGGTGGTGTAAATTAATTTTATTATAAATAATGATTTATTTATGATCTATTATAGTAATATAATATATAGTTTAAAGTTTATTTAATAAATAATATTAAATAAATTTGATTTTAATAAAAAATTTGTGATACATGTATATATCTATAAAAAGATGCCATATATTCAATTTCAATTTAGAAGAGGAACCACTAATGAATGGACTACAACGAATCCAATATTAGCTGATGGAGAAATTGGTATTGATACAAATACTTACAATTTTAAAATTGGTAATGGTCTATTAACTTGGAATCAATTACAATATGGAGGTACTATTGGCCCGACTGGTGCTACTGGATTAACAGGTTATGGTGAAACAGGCTTTACAGGATCAACAGGATCAACAGGATCAACAGGATCAACAGGATCAACCGGATTAACAGGACCAACTGGTGATGCTGGCGTTACTGGTTCTACTGGTTCTACAGGTCCCATTGGAATTACAGGATCACAGATTCTATATGGATTAGGAGCACCATCTGGTATTGGGATAGTAAATGATACATATATTGATACTATAGACGGAAATATGTATTTAAAAACAGCAAATCAGAGTGGTTGGATTGTACAAACAACACTAGGTGCATACAACTGGAATTGTATTGGAATATCATATGATGGATCCTTTATAATAGCTGGTATTGGGAATGGTGGTATTTATGCAAGTAATGATGGAGGTATTACATGGTCTTCTTTAAGTGTTAATGGAGCTACTTGGTCATCTGTAGCAGCTTCTTTAGATGGTTCTACTTTAATAGCTTGTGAAAATAACAATGGAACTGTTGGATATGTGTATATCAGTACGAATAAAGGCATTACATGGACAAAAATTCAATCTGGAATTGGAAAAAATAATGATGGACTTGGTAGTTGGTATTCTGTATCAGTTTCTTCTGATGGTCTAACGTTAGCAATATGTGCTCCTCAAGATTATATATATGTAAGTATAGATGGAGGCAATACTTGGACACCGCGCTTAAATGATCAATTACGCTCTTGGAGTTCTATAGCAATGTCAGAGGACGGTCATCATCTTATAGCATCGGTATCAAATTCATATATTTATACAAGTGACGATAGTGGAACAACATGGATAGCGCGCACAACTGCTGGATCCCATCCATGGTATTCTGTTACAATTTCTTCAGATGGAACAAAACTAGGAGCATGTGTATATGGCGGATATGTATATCTAAGTACTAATTCTGGAATTTCTTGGGCAACTGTTACAGCAAACGGACCAAATAATGATGGGTATGGAAATTGGGTATCTATTAAAAGTTCATCTGATGGGTCAAAACTAATTGTTGGTAATTGGGAAAATGGGCCATATGGTTATGTGTATATAAGTACAAATGGAGGTTCCACATGGACTGCTCAAACAACTATAGGACAACATGTTTGGATTTCTGTAGCCATATCATCTAATGGTTCTAAATATGTTGCAGCAGAAAAAAGTGGATATCTTGCGATATATTTAGAAGACTGGACATATAAATTAAATATCAGAGGTCCAACTGGTCTAGCTGGATCAGCAAATACCCTAACAGAAAATTTTACAATTAGTTGTGGTGATTTTCCTAATTCAATCAGTTATAGTTATGATGGATTAAGTTGGATAAAATCAACATCCGGAAGTGCATTATTTACAACAAGAGCATGGACTGCTAAATGGAATGGTTATATTTGGGTAGCAGGTGGTGAAGGAATAACTCGAATGGCATTTTCTGCAGATGGTATAAATTGGATTGAATCTTCTTCAGGAAGCTCAATATTTACAAATTACTGTCGTGGTATTGCTTGGAATGGTTCTATTTGGGTAGCCGTTGGTTCTATAAGTGGTGGTGGAGGCAAAATTGCTTATAGTGAAGATGGGATGAATTGGACAGCATCAGTTTCAGGATCATCTTTATTTTCATCTAATGGTCAATCTGTTGGTTGGAATGGAACTTTATGGGTAGCAGGTGGTGCAGGTACAAATCAAATAATATACAGCTATGATGGTATTTTCTGGCAAGTATCGGTATCAGGATCATCACTTATAACAAGTGAATGTCATGTAGTAGCATGGAATAAGTCTGTCTGGATAGCAGGTGGCTCAGGCGGAAGTCAAATAATTAAGAGTAATGATGGTATTAACTGGACAACAACAAATAATGGAAATACAGTTTTTCCAAATCAATGTAATAATTTATATTGGAATGGAATAATATTTGTTGGTGTAGGAAGGTGGACAAATACAGTTGGATACAGTTTTAATGGTAATGATTGGATTGTATCAGGAACATACTCATATATTGGATCGTGGTTAGTAGGAGTAACTTGGAATGGTTCATTTTGGATAGCTTCTGGTGATACATCAAATCTAATTGCTTATTCAATAGATGGTTTCTCTTGGAATACAGTATCAGTTAATTCTGGATTTACAAACAGTTGTAATGCTTTGGCTAGTAGACAAATAATAAATATGACTAAAAATAGTTCAATTGGAAATATTGGAAGTATAAATAGTTCTCTAATACCAACAACTAATATAACATATGATTTAGGATCGCCAACATTTAGATTTAAAGATTTATATCTGTCTAGTAGTACATTATATTTAGGAAATACAACGTTATCAGTTAATCAAACTGGTGAACTTATTATTGGAAATAATGGTGCAACTGGCACATTTGGTTCTACAGGAGAAACTGGTGCAACTGGTTCTACTGGATCAACTGGTTCAAATGGTACAATCGGAAGCACTGGCGCGACAGGATCACATGGAGCAACTGGTGCCACTGGCATAATTGGAAGCACCGGTGCTACAGGCTCAACTGGAACTGTAGGATCAACAGGTCCTACAGGAATAGCTGGTACTCAAATTAATTCTGGCACAGGTAATACCGGTTTTACTGGAGCTCCAAATGATTACTTTATAAATACTGATACAGCAACAATGTATAAAAATATGTTACAAACATGGAGTCCTACAAGTCTTCCAGGATATAACTTATGGCTTGATGCGGCTGATCCTACAACACTAATATTAAATGGTAATAGTGTTACACAATGGAATGATAAAAGTCCAATTAATAATAATTTAACTACTTGGACAAATAATATTAACGTTGGAAATCCTGTTTTAGAAACAGTTGGTTTAACTAGAAGTGTGCGCTTCAATAATAATGCAGCTCTAGAAATTCCAAAAGCAGCGATGAACAATGCATCAACATATTCTATTTTTATGGCGTTTAAGCCAAATACATCGGCAAATTATATTATATCAAAAACACACAATCAGGGTTATGGTGAGTTTCAAAATATGATTGCAACGGATTGGAAACCTCCAAGTGGTTCAATCAGTTGGACAACTATGAACGGCGCAGAGCTTCAAAGTGCAGGAGGGGTCATTTCCGTTGGCAACATCCAACTGTTTGAAATAGTTTATGATGGAACTACAGTAACCATATATAAGAATGGTACTTTATGTGGGACAGGAAGTGTGAACTCGCCATATACGTTTAACTTACAAAATGATACACTTCCTTCGACAATATCTCTAATGGGTCTTACTGTTATCTACAATGCAATTCATGGTACAGCAAATACAGATTTTAATATGTGTGAGTTTCTGTATTATCCAAGTACATTAAACACACCAAATCGTCAAATTCTGGAAGGTTATTTAGCGTGGAAATGGGGTTGTCAAACTAATCTTGCTCCTGCACATCCTTACTACCAAAGTGGACCAGGTGCATATGCGTGGACACCTATTGTTGAATTACGTGGTCCAATTGGTACAACAGGACCAATTGGTGCGACAGGATCACTAATTATAAATGGTTCAACAGGACCTACAGGACTATCAGGAATTTTAAATGAATACTATATAGATACATCTGCAGGAAATATGTATCAATATATAAATCAGAGTTTTTCATTATCTGGTATCCCTGGATTACAAGTTTGGCTAGATGGAAATGATCCATTAAATACTGGTACACCAGGTACAAATGGATCTACATTAACTACATGGTATGACAAATCTGGAAACTCTAGAAATATGACATTTACTGGAAGTTCAATTACATATTCAAATGCATCTATGAATTCATTAAATACTATATTATTAAATGGACCAACAATACAAGGAGTAATAAATGTACCAATCGGAACATTTTCCTCAAATTATTGTGGATTTATAGTTACTAGAACAGTTTCTAATGGTTCAACATATTTTGGACGTACAGATCAACCTGGTTGGGCAATACCAGTTGATATTTATGGAAGTGCGCGTTATGTTGGTACCGCATCAGGTAATCGTACATATGTCGGTACTTCAGATATATATATTCCAGGTGCAACAACAAGTTTAAGTTTATGGAATTTTACATTTACAAATTATAATACAACTGGTAATACAGGTGTATGGAATGAATATTTTAATGGAAGTAATGTAAATATAACAGGTGGTCAAACAACTGGGCTTAATGCAACAGATAGTATTCCATTTATTTATTTTGTAGGTAGAGGCGGTGTTGCAACCGCAACTAATGCAAATTTCTGTGAAATTATAATATATAATAGCAATTTATCAACAAATCAAAGACAATCAATAGAAGGTTATCTAGCATGGAAATGGGGTATTCAATCAAGCTTACCATTAAGTCATCCATATTATGCAAATACACCAAGTTTAAATATATGGCAATATAAAATGAGTTTGATCGGCCCAACTGGATCAACTGGTCAAGTTGGAACTGGAATTCAATTTAAAGGAACCGTTGCAAATATATCAGATTTATCTTCGATTATATCACCAATAAATGGAGATGCATATATAGTATTAGCAAATTCGCACTTATATCTATATAATGGTAGTCAATTTACTGATGGTGGATCTGTACTAGGTCCTACTGGTTTAACAGGATCTACAGGGCCTACTGGTTTTGGTGCAACTGGGACGACTGGAGCGACTGGTTTAACTGGATCTATTGGATCAACTGGACCAACTGGATTTGGTGCAACTGGAGCGACTGGAGCGACTGGTTTAACTGGATCTATTGGATCAACTGGACCAACTGGATTTGGTGCAACTGGATCAACAGGATCAACCGGACCTACAGGCTTTGGAGTAACCGGATCAAATGGATCAACTGGATTAACTGGACCAACAGGTTTTGGTACAACTGGAGCAACTGGAGCAACTGGAGCAACAGGATTTGGTTTAACTGGTGTAACAGGATCGACTGGAGCAACTGGAGCAACAGGGTTTGGTTTAACTGGTGTAACCGGATCAACAGGCCCAACTGGTCCAATTGGTGCGACAGGATCATTAATTATAAATGGTTCAACAGGACCTACAGGACTATCAGGAATTTTAAATGAATACTATATAGATACATCTGAAGGAAGTATGTATCAATATACAAATCAAAGTTTTTCATTATCAAGTGTTCCTGGATTACAAGTTTGGTTAGATGGAAATGATCCATTAAATACAGGTATACCAGGTACAAATGGAGCTGCAGTAACTACATGGTATGATAAATCTGGAAATGCTAGAAACATGGCATTTACTGGAAGTTCAGTTACATATTCAAATGCATCTATGAATTCATTAAATACTATATTATTAAATGGACCAACAATAGAAGGAGAAATAAATGTACCGGCTGGAATATTTTCTTCAAATTATTGTGGATTTATAGTTACTAGAACAATTTCTGGAGGCCAAACATATTTTGGACGTACAACTACAAGTGGCGATGGATTACCAGTTGATATTTATTCAACCGAACGTTATGTAGGAACATTTCCATCAGTTCGTACATATGTTGGTACTTCAAATATAGATATCTCACTTGCAACAACAAGTTTAAGTTTATGGAATTTTACATTTACAAATTATAATACAACTGGTAATACTGGTGTATGGAATGAATATTTTAATGGTAGTAATGTAAGTATAACTGGAGGCCAAACAACTGGACTTAATGCAGTTGATGCAGTTCCAAATATTTATTTTGTCGGAAGAGGTGGTATTGCAAATCAACCAATTAATGCAAACTTTTGTGAAATTATAATATATAATAGTAATTTATCAACAAATCAAAGACAATCAATAGAAGGATATCTTGCATGGAAATGGGGTATTCAATCAAACTTACCAATAAGTCATCCATATCATACAAGTTTACCCGGTCTAATTGATTGGCAATATAAGATGAGTTTAATTGGTCCAACAGGTGCAGTTGGTCCAGTTGGAACTGGAATTCAATTTAAAGGTACCGTTGCAAATATATCAGATTTATCTTCGATTATATCACCAATAAATGGAGATGCATATATAGTATTAGCAAATTCGCACTTATATCTATATAATGGTAGTCAATTTAGTGATGGTGGGTCTATTATTGGTCCTACAGGATTTACAGGAGAAACCGGATCTACAGGATTCCAAGGAGAGACTGGTGCGACTGGTTTTACAGGTCCCCAAGGAGAGACTGGTTCAACTGGCTCTACTGGCCTACAAGGAGAGACTGGTGCAACTGGAGAAACTGGCGCAACTGGGGATATTGGTCCTACCGGATATACAGGACCAATTGGAACTGGAATTCAATTTAAAGGAACTGTTACAAATATATCAGATTTATCCTCAATAGTTGGCCCAGTATCTGGTGATGCATATATAGTACTAGCAGATTCACATTTACATATATACGACGGTGTTTTATTTACTGATAGTGGATCTATTGTTGGCCCTACAGGATCTACAGGAGATATAGGTCCAACAGGATTTACAGGAGAAACTGGTCCTACCGGATTTACGGGAGAAACTGGTGCAACAGGAGATACAGGTGCAACAGGAGATACAGGATTTACAGGAGAAACTGGCCCTACAGGATTTACAGGAGAAATTGGTGCAACAGGAGATACAGGTGCAACTGGAGATATAGGTGCTACAGGACAAACTGGTCCTACAGGAAATACTGGATCTATCGGTCCCACTGGTACTCAATTATTAAGTGGTACGGGTGCACCAACATCAAACATTGGAAAAAAAGGTGATGTGTACATTGATTATCTATCATTTGGTTTTTATGGACCAAAAGATCTTATAAACTTACCAAGTAATATATTAACTGATACTTCAACTATAATTAATGGAATAACCTATACAATTAGTAATTCAGATGGTGCTGGTGGTTCATTATTATTATATGGAACACAAATAAGTGGATCTGTTGGTGAAGGTTATAGATATAATACTGCATCAACATATAATTTTCAAAGTACTTTATATATTGGAACAACAAGTACAGTCGTAAATGGTAATACAATTAATGGTGAATGGACACAAATACAGTTTTCATCTCAATTTAATATTAGTAGAATTTCGTGGAATAATACTAATATTAGCCACGTCGAGTGGTCTCCTGGTTCAATAACTCTTGCATATTCAACAGATGGCTTAACATGGTCGCTTGCTTATAGTGGTATTGTTTCAAATAATCCAGTAATTTCTGTATCATTTCCCGAAGTAACTGCATCATATATGAGATTAATTATTAATACTATTAGCGGGGCTCCAGTCAATCAAGATTGGTTTGTAGCAATTGCTGGATTAGTTTATGGTGCTCTTGATTATTCTTATAAAGGTAGTTTTATTGGTTCAACTGGAGAAACTGGTCCAACAGGTCCAGTTGGAACTGGAATTCAATTTAAGGGAGCATTAAATAATCTTTCTGATCTAAT